>Ga0272444_10000031_pt1 | contig 205224 bp, 182 predicted proteins | sample SSMForm13_FD_201033 | JGI IMG/M metagenome (GOLD analysis project Ga0272444, IMG submission 201033) | Marine sediment archaeal communities from Little Sippewissett salt marsh, Falmouth, MA, United States - SSM-Form-13 | ecosystem: Environmental > Aquatic > Marine > Wetlands > Sediment ... | reverse complement strand
GGCCTGGCGCTACGGTCTGTTTGCCCGGGGAAAGTCCCGCATCGTGCTGGACGTGTCCGGGCCGGTTGCGATCGACAAGACCTTTGTCCTTCCTGCGGTCGATGATCAGCCGGCGCGCATGGTGATCGACATCGTCAAGACGTCCCGGGACGGCTTTCTGGAGTTCGTGCAGTCCTCAAGCACGCGTCCCGTCGCCGCGGCGGAACGGGAGCAGGGCGGAAAGGGCGACAAGCTGGCGAAGACGGGCCGGCGCGACAAGCCGCTGATCGTGCTCGATCCGGGCCATGGCGGCATCGACACCGGCGCGATCGGCGTCGCCGGCACGCTGGAAAAGGCCGTGGTGCTCGAGTTTTCCGACATTTTCAGGCGCAAGCTCGAGGAAACCGGCCGATACACGGTTCACATGACCCGCGACGACGATACGTTCATTCCTCTCGGAGACCGGGTGGAAATCGGCCACAGGATGGAGGCCGACCTGTTCATCTCCGTCCATGCCGATTCGGTGGTCAGGGGGCGGACCCTCGCACGAGGGGCGACGGTGTACACACTGTCGGACCGGGCTTCGGACCAGCTGGCGCAGGAAATCGCCGAAAGCGAAAACATGTCGGATGTGATCGCCGGTGTGCAGCTTGAGGACGAACCTGCGGATGTGGCGGATATCCTGATCGATCTGGCCCGGCGGGAAACCCGCAACTTTTCCGTTTTCTTCGCCCGTTCCCTGGTGAGCGAACTCAAGAGCGCGGTCCGCCTGATTCACAATCCCCACCGCTCCGCGGGTTTTCGGGTGCTGAAGGCGCATGACGTGCCATCGGTCCTGGTGGAACTCGGCTACCTGTCGAACAGCCACGACGAGAAACTGCTGATTTCGGACGAATGGCGCGAGCGCATGGCCGATGCCATGGTCGAGGCGGTCGACACCTTTTTCCGGCCCCGGCTGGCGCAGGACCGCAGCCGGGAGGGCGACAAGGTGGCGCAATGACCGGAAGGTATGACCGGCGGTCCGCAGGGGCAGGTTTCGACCTGCCTCAGCATCGCCATATTGGTGGTTAAGGAAGTGCAGTCAAACGCACGCCTGCAAAGCGGCCTCATGTTGGATTCGCTAGTCCTGTGTTAAGGGACGGGCGGTAAGATTTCCGGGTCGGGTCCGTTTTCGTTCGGATGAACGGGCCTGATACCGGTCGGGAAAGAAAGACGAGCCTTCTGGCATGAAATTCCTGGTGAAGTTTTTTGGCTATCTGTTCGGCATCGGCGCCGCGCTCGGCTTGCTGGTGGCGGCCGGCGTCTGGATGTATCTGGAGAATCTGAGCTCGGATTTGCCGGACTACACGACGCTGAAGAACTACGAACCGGCGGTGATGACGCGCGTCCACGCGGCCGATGGCCAGCTCATGGCCGAATACGCCAAGGAACGCAGGCTGTTCCTGCCGATCCAGGCCGTTCCCGACCTGGTCAAGGAGGCGTTTCTTTCGGCGGAAGACAAGAATTTCTATCAACACATCGGCGTGGATCCGGAAGGGATCGCGCGTGCCGCGGTCTTCTTCCTGAAAAATATCGGCACGGGGCGCCGGCCCCAGGGCGCATCGACCATTACCCAGCAGGTGGCGAAGAACTTCCTTCTGACGAACGAGCTTTCCGTCGACCGCAAGATCAAGGAAGCGATCCTGTCCCTGCGGATCGAGCAGGCCTATACCAAGGACCAGATCCTGGAGCTCTATCTCAACGAGATCTACCTCGGCCTGGGCGCCTACGGCGTGGCGGCCGCATCGCTGGTCTATTTCGACAAGTCCGTGCATGAACTGTCGATCGCGGAAATGGCCTATCTGGCGGCGCTGCCGAAGGCGCCGAACAATTACCATCCCTTCCGTCACAAGGCGGCGGCGATCGAGCGCCGGAACTGGGTGATCGACCGGATGGTGGACAACGGCTACATCACCTCCGAGCAGGGCGAGGAAGCCAAGGCCGAGCAGCTCAAGGTGACTCCGCGGGAAACCGGGACGCGTCTGTTCGCGGCGGAATACTTTACCGAGGAAGTCCGCCGCGAAGTGGCGGATATCTTCGGCGAGAACCGGCTTTACGAAGGCGGGCTGTCCATTCGCTCGTCTCTCGATCCGAAACTTCAGGCCATGGCGCGCAAGTCGCTCATGGACGGGCTGATCAAGTTCGATCACGAGCGGGGCAGCTGGCGCGGTCCGGTCGACAAGATCACAATCGGCGGGGACTGGGGCGTTGAACTGTCCAAGATCAACCCGCTCAGCGACATTCCGGAATGGTCCCTGGCGGTGGTGCTGAAGGCCGGCGACAGCCAGGCGGAAGTCGGCATCCAGCCCGCCAAGCTGCCGAACGGACAGTTGTCCGACGAACGTACGGCCGGTCCGCTCTTCCTGGAAACCATGAAATGGGCGCGGGTGTCGGGGCGCGAACCGAAGGCCGTCTCGGAAGTGCTGTCTCCCGGCGATGTGGTCTATGTGGAGCAAAGCGCGGTCGCGCCCGGGTCCTACGAACTGCGGCAGATCCCGAAGGTCTCCGGCGCGCTCGTTGCGATGGATCCCTTTACCGGCCGCGTTCTTGCGATGGTCGGCGGGTTCAGCTTCGCCCAGAGCGAGTTCAACCGCGCGACCCAGGCCTACCGGCAGCCCGGATCGTCGTTCAAGCCGTTCCTCTATGCGTCGGCTCTCGACAATGGCTATACGCCGTCCTCCGTGGTCATGGATGCGCCGCTGGAAATCAGTCAGGGTCCGGGGCTCGGAACCTGGCGCCCGCAGAACTACGGTGGCAAGTTCTATGGCCCGTCCACCCTGCGCACGGGGATCGAGCTGTCGCGAAACGTCATGACCGTGCGTCTGGCGCAGGACATGGGCATGCCGCTCGTTGCCGAATACGCCAAGCGCTTCGGCATCTACGACAACATGCTGCCGGTTCTTTCCATGGCGCTCGGGGCCGGGGAAACCACGGTCATGCGCATGGCAACGGCCTATGCCACGATCGCAAACGGCGGGCGGAAGGTGCGGCCGACGCTCATCGACCGGATCCAGGACCGTTACGGCCGGACCATCTTCAAGCATGACAGCCGGATCTGCGACGGCTGCACCCAGGACGCCTGGGAAGGTCAGGACGAGCCGGAACTGATCGACAACCGCGAGCAGGTGCTCGATCCGATGACGGCCTATCAGATCACCTCCATGATGGAAGGGGTCGTCCAGCGCGGCACCGCGACCGGTGTCCGGGCGGTCGGGCGGCCGGTCGCCGGCAAGACCGGAACCACCAACGACGAGAAGGACGCCTGGTTCATGGGCTTCACGCCGGACCTGGTGGTCGGGGTGTTCGTCGGATACGACAACCCGAAACCGATGGGCCGCGGCGCGACCGGCGGCCATGTGGCAGCGCCGATCTTCACAGACTTCATGAAGCAAGCGCTTGCGGACAAGCCTCCGGTGGAATTCCGGGTGCCGAAGGGCCTGCAGCTGATCCCGATCAACCGGCGCACGGGCCTGCGTGCCCAGGCCGGCACACCGGGAACGATCCTGGAAGCCTTCAAGCCGGGCATGGCCCCGCCGGACAGCTACTCGATCATCGGCTTCCAGGACGAGATGGGCGTGCCGCGGGAAGTCTCTCCGGAAGCGGGGCAGGCGGTCCTTTCGGGCACCGGCGGCTTGTACTGACCGGTTGGCATTCCCGCCTGAGTTTCGAGGTGTTTACACCGAAGAGGGCCGGGGCTAATGTCCCCGCCCAATTCATTACCTGCGTTCCGGTTCGGAATCAGGTTTCCCACAAGCAACAAGAGGTATTCGATGCGCGCCGAAACGGAAGCCGTCGTTGATGACATCAAGCAGGCCATAAGCCTGCTGAGGAGGCATCTTTGACTGGGATCAGGCCCTGGTCAGACTGGATGAACTGAATGCGGCTTCGGAAGACCCGGAGCTGTGGAACGATCCCTCCCGCGCCCAGAAGCTGATGCGCGAGCGCCAGCAGCTCGACGACGGCATCAGCGGCGTCAGGGAGCTGGAACAGGATCTTTCCGACAACATCGAGCTGATCGAGCTCGGTGAAATGGAAGACGACGGCGGGGTTATCTCCGAGGCGGAAGACGCGCTCAAGGGGCTGAAGGACAAGGTCAACAAGCTGCAACTGCAGTCGCTCCTGTCCGGCGAGGCCGATGCCAATGACGCCTATCTGGAAATCAACTCCGGTGCCGGCGGCACGGAGAGCCAGGACTGGGCGTCCATGATGCTGCGCATGTACCGCCGCTGGGCGGAGCGGCGCGGCTACAAGGTCGAGGTGCTGGAATATCACGACGGCGAAGAGGCGGGCATCAAGTCGGCCACACTGCTGATCAAGGGTGAAAACGCCTACGGCTGGCTGAAGACCGAATCGGGCGTGCATCGCCTGGTGCGGATTTCGCCCTATGACAGCCAGGCGCGCCGGCACACCAGCTTCTCAAGCGCCTGGGTCTATCCGGTGATCGACGATTCGATCGACATCGAGGTCAACGAGAGCGACTGCCGGATCGATACCTACCGGGCCTCCGGGGCCGGCGGTCAGCACGTCAACACGACCGACTCGGCCGTGCGCATCACGCACCAGCCGACGGGCATCGTGGTGCAGTGCCAGAGCGAGCGGTCGCAGCACAAGAACCGGGCGACCGCCTGGGCGATGCTGAAGGCGCGGCTCTACGAGGCCGAGCTGAAGAAGCGCGAGGAGGCCGCCAACGCCGAGCAGGCCAACAAGACCGATATCGGCTGGGGCCATCAGATCCGCTCCTACGTCCTGCAGCCGTATCAGCTGGTGAAGGACCTGAGGACCGGCGTGGAAAGCACGTCGCCGCAGGATGTGCTCGACGGTGAACTCGATCCCTTCATGGAAGCGGCGCTTGCCCAGCGTGTCTTCGGCGGGGAAGAGGTCGAAGTCGAAGACGTCGACTAGAGCCGGTTCGAGACAGACAAACAAAAGGCGCCGCGAACCCGCGGCGCCTTTCTTTTTCCGGGGACCGGTTCTTTCTGGGGGCAGGCCCCATAATTTCTGCAGATTCTGTTTGCGAGGAAAGGTTGGAATGAACAACCTTCATAGAGTCCGTACCTAGCCTGGAAGGCCATCTACTTTCGGGATGTCTTCCAAACGCGCGTCCCAATCCGCTCGGGCTGCAAAGCAGATATGCGCAATAGGCCGGATGTCGATCGCGCTATCAATACTCCCAGCAGGTACAACCACTAACGCCCCCTCCAATTGAACATTCGGAAGGGCGGACCCGCAGTTAATGCAAAAGCTTTTTTCGTGCCGGGTCTCCGGAACCCGGTAGGTCCGGATGCTTTCGTGACCGGAAACCCAATTTACGGTCGCTGTCGATGAAAACAGATTGGCCGCATGTGCAGACCCTGTTCCCTTTCGACAGCGCTTGCAGTGGCAAAGAAAGAAGCTCTCATAGTCACCTAAGATCTGAAATGTGACGGTACCACACAAACAGGAACCAGCAGTGATTTGGGTCATAATGATAAATTCATATCTGTTTGATGGGGAATTGCAGCAATGGCGGTAGTCTGCCAGATTGGCAGGTTCTGAGCCTAATGTTTCAGGAGTGCCGCCAGACGGTCACCGGCGGTGACAAAGGGCGCCGGGTCGATGGCTTCGTCGCCCTGGCGAACCTCATAATGCAGGTGCGGCCCGGTCGAGCGGCCGGTCGATCCCACATTGCCAACCAGGTCGCCTGCGACGACATGATCCCCTTCGGACACCCGGACCTTGCTCAGATGGCCGTAGCGGGTGACGAAACCGTTGGCATGGCGGATTTCGACCATTCTGCCGTAGCCGCCCTTCCAGCCCGCATGTTCAACCGTGCCCGACGCCGCGGCGAACACCCGTGAGCCGTAGGGCGCCTTGAAGTCCATGCCGGTGTGCATGGCGAGCCGGTTGAGGAACGGATCGGTCCTCGGACCGAAATGGCTGGAAATGGAAGCATTGCGGGTCGGGCGGACAATCGGCAACAGGCGCGCCCGGTTCTTCACATTGTGCAGAGCCTTCAAGACCCGCTCGGTGCGCGTGACACGATCAAGGAAGGTGCCGCCGGTTATCGGAACGAAAGGACCGCCGACCGCTTCGCCGGACTGACCGCTCTTTCGCCGGATCAGCGTGACCCCCAGGGGTTTCGTCGCCGCGACGATCCGCTCGATCTGCTTTTCGCTGGCAACCGCAAGGGCATCGAGGACGGCGTCGCTTTCGCGTCCCATGAGATCCAGATCGTTGTCGACGGACTCCAGCGCGGCCTGGTCTCCCGGGTCGATACCGGGCTTCATCCCGAGATTTTCCGTTTGTGAAGGCGGTTCGGCTCTGAGGCCAAGCGCCTTGACCGGGTCCTTGACCGGCTGCGGCTCGCCGCCGATGGCGGAGGCGTCGTCATCGATATTCGCAAGAGTGCTTTCGGCGCGGACCGGCTTTTCGGCCGGCACCGGGCTTTGCGAGGCGATCCGGATGCCGCTTTCTTCCGCCCGCGCCATCAGTTCGGTGACGACTTCATGGCGCTTGCTGAGCAACTGCTGACGCCGCAGGAGAGTGGAAACCTGCTGTTCCACGCTTTCGCGGTCCACCATCTGACGGCTGCTGAGACGCTCGATTTCCGACCTCAGGCGGTCGATCCGGTCCTGATAGTAGGTTTCCATCTGCTTGCGGTCGGCCTGTGCCGACGCCGCCATGTCGTCGCGCAGGAACCAGTAGGCGGTCGCACCGAAATAGCCGAGGGACAGCACCAGGCAGGCTGCCGCGGCCGCAATCAGGATCGATGGCCGGATAAACAGCGTCGTCGACCTGCTCCCCCGCGTGAAGGTGATCTGGTGGGCAGAGGCGGTGCCAAATCCTTGGCTGCGAAATTCCCGGTGCTTTTGCATGGCCGCTGATATCACTCGTTACAGCTTGCTTGATCAGTGGTCACGATTAGAAAATGGTAAGGTTAACAAATCGTCTTTTCGGGCGGCGATTTATCCGGCGGATTATCCGATGATGCGGGCAAGAGGCTTGTAGAAACCGGGGGTTAGGCCGGCTTCCGAGCGGGCGCGATCGTTGAAGGGGGGCTTCAAGGCGCCCTTGAAGTGGCGCCGGACGCAGGCATGGAACGCAGGCTCGGGGCGTTTGCCGATTCTGTCGCACAGGAAGCGGAACCACTTGGCGCCGAAGGCGACATGGTTTTTCTCGTCCCGGTAGATGACCGAAAGAACCCTGGCGGTCTCCGTGTCGCCGAGCGATTCGGCCTTTTCGATCATCGGCGGGGTAATATCGAGGCCGCGCGCTTCCAGGACGAGGGGAATGATCGCCAGCCGGGCGACGAGGTCGTGGCCGGTTTCCTGCGCGGCCTGCCACAGGCCGTCGTGAGCGGGCAAATCGCCGTAGCCGGCGCCGAGTTTCGCCAGACGGTCCTCCAGCAGGGAAAAATGCTTGGCTTCCTCAAGGCCCACTCGGACCCAGTCGTCGTAATAGGACCGTGGCAGGCGGACGTCGGCGAATCGGCCGATCAGATCCCAGGTGAGGTCCACCGCGTTCAGTTCGATATGTGCCAGCGAGTGGATAAGCGCCAGGCGGCCCGCGTCGCCGCCCAGGGCACGCCTGGGCATGTCCCGCGGTGCGAGCAGCACGGGCTTTTCCGGGCGGCCCGGCCGGTCGGGCATGGCACCGTCCCTGGACGGACTGCCGAGGGCCAGCTCGCGCTGGAACCAGGCGCGGGCCGTTGCATGCGCCAGGCGCACCTTTTCGGAGGTATCGCCGGCGCTGACAATGGCGCGGGCTCCGGCCACCAGGGAGCGGGGCGGGGCGGCGCGGCCTGCCGTTTCCATCAATGGTCGCGTCCTGCCGGTTTCAAAGGGCCTTCACGGCCTCAAGTACGTCCTCCGCATGTCCGGCAACTTTCACCTTGCGCCAGACCCGGGCGACTTTGCCGTTTGCGTCGACGAGGAAGGTGGACCGTTCCACGCCCATGTATTTTCTGCCGTACATGGATTTTTCGACCCAGACACCGAAAGCTTCGCAGGTTGCGGTATCCGGATCGGCGGCAAGGCGAATGGTCAGATCGTGCTTTGCCTTGAACCTGTCGTGTTTGGCGGCGGTGTCCGGCGAAATGCCGATGATCGTGACGCCGAGGTCGGCGAATTCCGGTTCGAGGCCGGAAAAGGCGATGGCCTCCTTGGTGCAACCGGGGGTGTCGTCCTTGGGATAGAAATAAACAACCACCGGCGCCCCTGCCAGCGCCGACAGGGAGATCCTGGTGCCGCCATCACCGTCCAGTTCGAAGTCAGGAGCCGAATCGCCGATCTTCAGTTCACTCATCATGCCTTCCTTATGTCACACTTAGCTGTTTAAGGCTTTCTGCCGGTATGCGTACATGTTTCGTTGGAATTCGCTTTTTCCTGCGTTTGGTACGTATCATAGAAAGGCTATCGTTCTGTTCAACGATTATGCCCGCGTTTCAATGACAGGTTGCCGTAAGACAGGTGCCTCCATCCGGCCGCGATAACGACCGCCTCGAAGTTTTCGGAATATATGGATAAATCGCCCAAGCCCCGAAATGTGCCGTCCCGCCGGTGGAGTTGGCTTCGCCGTATCGGCTTTGTGCTTGTCGGGGCAGTGCTCATCGGGGCCGGCTGGCTTGCCTACCTGCTGAGCAGCGGGCCCGTTCGTGTTCCCGTACTGGCGGGCCTGATGGCCGAAAGGGCAAGCAGCGGCCAGAACCATCTGACGATCGCGGATACCCTGATCGATGTGTCCCATGGCGACGGTATCCGGGTCATCGTGCGCGAGGCGCTGCTGAGGGTAGGGGGAGATGTACCCGTTGAAGTCTCCCTGCCCCTGGTGGAGGCTCCCGTCGATTTCAGTGCCCTGCTGTCGGGAAACATCCATTTCGCGTCGCTGACGCTCGACCGGCCGCTGGTTTCCATTGGCGTGGGGGACGGAGCCGAGCCCACACTGCCCAGGATGAACCTGGTCATGGAGGCGGTTAACCGGGTCAGCGACGTGGTCGAGGAGGAATTCGCCCGGCGGCAGCTTCAGCATGTGCTGGTCGAAAACGGCACCGTCGTCGTCCAGGGCGCGCTGCCGCGGAATTTTTCCGGCATCGATGCCCATATCACGTGGGACGCGGACAGGAGCATCCATGCCAAGGCGACAGTGGCCGGGCTGGTCGAGCCCTGGACAATCGAATTCCTGCGCAAAGCGCCGGTCGACGGGAAAGACCGTTCGATTGCCATGGTCGTCGACGGGATTTCCGTCGCGGATCTGGTAAACCCGGCAAAGGTACCCAAGGCGGGCAGGGATCTGGGAATTCCCCTGCAGATGAAATTCGAGACCGGGCTGTCGGGTGACGGCGTGTTCCGCTACGCCAATTTTGTCGGCCGGGTGGCAGAGGGCGTGTTTCATATCGGCCCGACGCCAATTCGTTTTGACGACGCGGCGCTGTCCCTGATCTGGACCGGCGATGATCCAAGGATCAGGGTATCGCGCTCCCACGCGATCAACGGCAACACCCAGATCTTCTTTACCGGGGAGATCGTCCCACCGGACGAACAATCCGCCGACTGGCAAATCGGTCTTGAGACCGATCTTGCCCAGTTCGGCTCGGCCGATGTGCCGCTGCCGCCGTTTATTGTCAACGACATGAGCCTGTCGGCGCGGTTCGAGCAGGCAAGCAGGACGCTCTTTCTCGACACGATCCTGATCGCTGCGGGCAAGGCGCGGACGACGATGGTCGGCTCCTTGCAGCTGCGCGATGACGGACCCTATCTGGCACTGGCGGTTGACGGCGAACGCGTGCCCATCGGTCTTGCCAAGCATCTCTGGCCGATCACCGTGGTGCCGCCCGCCCGGCAATGGGTGATCGAGCGCATAAAGTCGGGAATGATCGACCGGGCCAGCGCCGACATTTCCCTGCGGCCCGCCGCCTTCGATCCGAACGATCCGGATCCGGGGTGGTCCGGCGATGACATGAAGGTCAGCCTGGAATTCAGCGATGCGCGGGTTGCGCCGGTCGGCGAGGTTCCTGACGCCTACCATCTGTCCGGCACGATGACCGTCGACAAGGAAACGATGACCGTGCAAGCGGGCGGCGGTCTCATCTATACGGGCAGCGGCGCCCAGGTCACCGTGCCCGACGTGACCTTCCAGATCCGGAATCTGCGGGAGAAGGTAAACAAGCTTGGCGTTCTGGATCTGCAGCTTGACGGCGGCGTCCGGGAGGTCGGTCGGATCTTCAACAGCAAACCGTTCCGTGTGCTGGCGAAGACCGGTCTGGCGCCCCGTGCGATTGCCGGCGACGGGCGGTCCTGGGTTCATGCCGAATTCCCGCTGCGCAAGAACATCGATCTGAACGAGGTGAAATGGACGGCGACGGCGGAGTCCTCCGATTTCAGCCTGAACAAGCCCGTCAGGGGGCACACGATCAAGGATGCGGAGATCAAGCTGACCGCCGATCGGCGGCAGGTGGCCATTACCGGCAAGGGCATCCTCGACGGATTGCCGGCCGATATCGACCTGCTGTTCCCGCTTGGGGATTCCGGCGTGGAAGGCCGTCAGGGCGTCGTCCTCAACGTCACCGCCGCGCAGCTCAAGAAGCGCGGCGTCGATCTCACCGCCCTGCTTGACGGGCCGATGACCCTGATCGTCGACGATGCCGACGGCGGACAGATGTTCAACGTCGACCTGACCAATACGGTTGTCCGGCTGGATGCGCTCGGCTGGACGAAGGCCGCGGGTGTTCCGGCCATCGCGGAGTTTTTCATGAAGACGGGCGATGAAGGCTACCAGGTCCAGGACTTCGTGCTTCGATCCGACGGCGTCGATGTCAACGGTTCCATGACGCTTTCCAAGGCCGGTGAACTGGAGACGGCTTCGTTCGCCACTTTTCAGCTGAGGGCGGGAGACGAGGCGTCGGTCAGCGTCCAGCGCACCAAGGCGGGGCGCTACAAGGTCGCGATGATCGGCAGTTCCTTCGATGCAAGGGGGCTGATCCGTCAGGTCCGCAAACCCTCGACCGGCAACGGGGATCAGGACGGCGGCGGGCTGGACAAGCGGCTGTCGGTGACGGCCAGTATCGGCCGGGTGACGGGCTACAACGGTGTCCGCCTCAATGATTTCACCGGCCTGATCGAGGCCGACAAGAACGGGATCGCCAAGGCGGACCTGAGCGGTTCGCTCGACGGCCGGGCCCCCTTCAAGTTTTCGCTGCAGCCGGCGGGCACCGGCAAGGTGGCCGACGGCGATTTCGGGGATGCCGGCGCCACGCTCAGGTTTCTCGATCTGTACGAGCGGATGCGCGGCGGGCGCGGAAAACTGCGCGTCAACATGTATGATACGAAAACCTGGGACGGCAGCTTCCGGGTTCGCGAACTGTCCATCACCCAGGATCCCGCGCTCAAGAAGCTGAGTTCCGATCCCAACCTGTTCCGCTCGCAGGACAAGAATGACCGGGGCCGGAGGATGCCGGTCGCGCAGAACGGGGAATCGTCCTTCCAGACGCTCGATATCCTGTTCACCAGGGCCGGCGACATCCTGACCATTCACAAGGGCGCGCTGCAGGGGGCGGTCGTCGGGGGAACGGTGTCGGGCACCGTCAATCTTGCCGCCCAGACGATGGACCTGACCGGAACCTTCGTGCCGATCTTTGCGCTCAACAACGTCTTTTCCAAGATACCGATTCTCGGTTTCGCCCTGGGCGGCGGATCGGGCGAAGGCCTCATCGGCGTGACCTACCGGGTGACCGGGGATGTCTCCGATCCGAAACTGTCGGTCAATCCGATTTCGGCCATCGCGCCCGGTATTTTCCGGAAGATGTTCCAGTAACGGAAAAAGGCCGGCTCCGGCCGGCCTTTCATGGTCTGTACCGCTACCCCGGTATCGCCTAAACCGGCTGCAGCAGGACGTGCTTCTTCTTGCCGAGCGACAGCTTGATCACGCCGTCTTCGGTAACATCACCGGGACCAAGCTGGCGTTTGTCGTCCTGTTCGGCCTTGTCGTTGATCCTGACCGCGCCGCCCTTGATGTTGCGGCGGACATCGCCATTGGAGGCGCACAGGCCGGCCGTCACGAATGCGCTGAGAACGCCAAGGCCGGATTCCAGTTCGGCTTGCGCGATTTCAACGGTCGGCAGGCCCTCGGCCATTTCGCCTTCCTCGAACGCCTTGCGGGCGGTTTCGGCGGCCGCCTCGGCCTTTTCCCGGCCGTGGATGAGCGCGGTTGCTTCCGTCGCCAGGACCTTCTTCGCTTCGTTGATGTCCGACCCCTGCAGCGCTGCCAGCCGGGCGATTTCATCCATGGGCAGCACCGTGAAGAGCTTCAGGAAGCGCTCCACGTCGGCGTCTTCGGTGTTGCGCCAGTATTGCCAGTAGTCGTAGGCGGAAAGCTGCTCCTCGTTCAGCCAGACGGCGCCGGCGGCGGTCTTGCCCATCTTGGCACCCGACGCGGAGGTCAGCAGAGGCGACGTCAGCGCGAAGACCTCGACGCTCTCCAGACGGCGGGTGATGTCGACACCGGACAGAATGTTGCCCCACTGGTCGGAGCCGCCCATCTGCAACCGGCAGCCGGTGCGCCGGTAAATCTCAAGATAGTCGTAGCCCTGCAGGAGCATGTAGTTGAACTCCAGGAAGGACAGATGCTGTTCGCGCTCCAGGCGCAGGCGCACGCTGTCGCGCTGGATCATCTGGTTGACGGAGAAATGCCGGCCGATGTCGCGCAGGAAATCCACATAGTTGAGCTTCAGGAGCCAGTCGGCGTTATCGAGCATCATGGCGTCGCGCGGGCCGTCGCCGAAGGTCAGGAGCTTTTCGAAGACCTTGCGGATGCCGGCCTTGTTGGCCTCGATGTCGTCTTCGGTCAGAAGCTTTCGGCTCTCGTCCTTGCCCGAAGGGTCGCCGACGCGGGTGGTGCCTGAGCCCATCAGCGCGATCGGGCGGTGACCGGTCTGCTGGAACCAGTAGAGCATCATGATCGGCACGAGCGAGCCGGCATGCAGGCTGGGGGCGGTGCAGTCGAAGCCGATATAGGCGGTGACCGTCTCCCTGGCACAGAGTTCGTCGAGGCCTTGAGGGTCGGAAATCTGATGGATGAACCCGCGCTCCGAGAGGGTTTTCAAAAACTCCGACTTGAATTCGCTCATTTTCCGCTTCCGTGTCGTGCTTGAGGCTTCCTGGGGCCGCCCGTTCTTTCCCGCGCCCCCTATATCGGAAGTGACGTTGAATTTCACGAAAGAAGAGAAAAATTTTGGGTTCCGGTTTTCCGCAGGCGGGAATTTGGGGAGACCACATGGTTGCGCGGGCGAAAGTCCGGTCGTATCCAGAGAAAGGTCATCACCACGGAGCATCAGTTGAAACGGCTCGTCGTCTATTGTCCCGGATACGATCTGCGTCCGGTAAGCCAGAGCTTTGCGCTTATCCGGTCGGAATTTCAAAACTTCCTGAAGCTGAGACAGGTCGGCGGCTCGCTCTCGCCGCTCGACGACGGGTCTGAAACCGGCAGCGGTGCGGCGACATGGTCCGGCCGGGTCGACTGGCCGGAAGGCACCGTCGAAACGCGGTTCGTTCAGCTTGGCTGGCGGGACGTGATCCGGCCCGACTTCGAACGAGCGTGGTTCCGCATAATGACGGACGCGCTGTGGTCATTCTATCACTATGCGCGAGCCGGCGGTTACGGGGCGGTGCTGAAAAGCAACTGGGCGCACAGCATCTTCTGTCTCTATCCCGCTGTCGGCCTTGCCCTTTATTTCGCCGTCAGTCTTGTTCCGCCCGTCCTTGCGGCGCCGGCGATCCTGGAGGGAGCCGGTGCGGTGCTGCCGTCGCAAACGCCGCACGCGGTGTCCTGGTTGTTCCTGTTGGCCGGCAGCGGGGCATGGATGGCCGGGGTTTACGGAATAACGCGGCTGGTCGAACCCTGGACCTATTTCTGGTACCTCGTGAACAGCTGGTACTTCATGGCCAGGCTGGCGCGAAACATCCATCCGGACATTCTGGCACGCATCGAGGAGTTCGCCGATGCCATCGTGGGGCTGAGCCAACAGGCCGATGACGAGGAGGAACTGGTCCTGGTCTCCCACAGCTGCGGGACCTTCGTCGCAATATACATCCTCGCCGCGGTGTTGCGCCGCGATCCGGATTTCGGAAAGCGCGCCGGGGGATTCGCCTTCGTCACGCTGGGACCCGCGTTTGAATGTCTCGGCGGGTTCGGCGCCGGGCAGGGGTTCGGCAAGGCCATGGCCACGGTCGCCCGGGCCGAGGTTGACTGGACGGATATCTACGGGCCGCAGGATATCGTTTGCGGCGGACGGACGCCGCCGGTCGCGCGCTATGCGTCGGAGACAGACAGGCCCCCTGTCTCAAGGGAGCCGCGGCGGTTCAGCGTCTGTATCCCCGACAGGATGCCCGCGGACAAGCTGCGGTATCTGCGGTTCCGTTTCTTCCGCCTGCATTTCTGCTATTTCCTCGCCTCGCTCCGGCCCGAGCTTTTCGACTTCTACAGGCTGATGCTCGGTCCCGAGCCGGCGGCAAGGCAACTGCAGGCCTGGGCCGGGCACAAGGAATAGGTCTGGTCGCTTCGCATGGCGAGGGGCTTTTTCACTGGGCAAGGCGAAAAAAGATACAGAGCGATTGAGGCTGGTCCGACATAGCGATCTCAATTTATAGTGGGTTTCTTAAGTTTTCTGGTCTGGTGGTTGAATGAGAACTTTAGAAATTGTCGTCTTGTCGGTGGTCTGTTGCATTCTAGTTTGGATTGTATCGATATTCATCCTTGCAGGATTGCAACTTAGTGGCCTCGTTTTAAACGGGGTCATTTCTATAGAAATAAAAAATTCTTCGTTTTGGTCAATTGCATCAGCATTGGGCACTATTGGTTCGGCGATTGCAGCCGCATATGCCGCGGTTATTGCGCTGCGGATAGATAACAGTAATCGAGAAGAACGAAACCGCAGCCACAAAGCGATAGGTGAAGCAAAAAGAGCGACAGCAGCAATTCCAATTGCAGATATCGGAAACTATTTTTCAAACTCAGCCCAAGAATATGAAAAATTATGGAAAAATAATCGTCCTAGGAGTGATGTGGGGCTAATCTCTGGGGAAAAAGCACTTTTAGTTCGAGCTGGATTTAATATTCCTGAGATGCCAACTCATTCGATCCAGTTGTTGGAAAGTGCGTTGGTATACTATCCCGAAAAATTAAAAGGCGTTGCAGGTGCCTTTTCGCAAATTCAAGTGAACGACTCGAGACTTCGCGGTGTCCAACATGATGCAGAAGTTTATCCGACCGGTTGCGGTATTAATGTATTTTCCCGATTAGAAGAATTAGCTGGATCTTATTCAGAGCTATTGAGACTTTTGGAATGGGCGCGCTTTGAAGACAAAAGTCGAGCCGAAGACACTGTTCTAGCTTCCGTAAAACAATTGGGTCTCGACCCTCTAACGGAAGAGGCTTTTGAGAACTGGTTTAATTCGAAACCAAAAAGGCCGGGCTGCTCATGCCCGGCCTTTCCGTTTCTCTCCGTGGAGAGGATCAGACGGAGTAGTACATGTCGAACTCGACCGGATGCGGCGTCATTTCGTAACGCTCGACTTCTTCCATCTTCAGTTCGATGTAGGCGTCGATCTGGTCGTCGTCGAACACGCCGCCGGCCTTCAGGAAGTCGCGGTCGGCGTCGAGGGATTCCATGGCTTCGCGGAGCGTGCGGCAGACCGTCGGGATCTCGGCCAGTTCTTCAGCCGGCAGATCGTAGAGGTTCTTGTCCATCGCGTCGCCCGGATGCAGCTTGTTCTTGATGCCGTCAAGGCCGGCCATCAGCAGGGCGGAGAAGCACAGGTACGGGTTCGCGGACGGATCCGGGAAGCGGACTTCGACGCGCTTCGCCTTCGGCGAGGACGTGAACGGAATACGGCAGGAAGCCGAACGGTTGCGCGACGAGTAGGCCAGCAGAACCGGAGCCTCGTAGCCCGGGACCAGACGCTTGTAGGAGTTGGTCGACGGGTTGGTGAAGGCGTTCAGCGCCTTGGCGTGCTTCAGGATGCCGCCGATGAAATACAGGCAGGTTTCGGACAGATCCGCGTACTGGTTGCCTGCGAAGACCGGTTCGCCTTCGTTCCAGATCGACAGGTGGCAGTGCATGCCGGTGCCGTTGTCACCGAAGACGGGTTTCGGCATGAAGGTTGCGGTCTTGCCGTAAGCGTGGGCGACCTGATGGACCACGTACTTGTAGATCTGCATGTGGTCGGCGCAGGTGGTCAGCTTGTTGAACTTCATGCCGAGTTCGTGCTGGGCAGCCGCCACTTCGTGGTGATGCTTTTCGGTCGAAACGCCCATGTCGGCCATGACGGACAGCATCTCGGAACGGATGTCCTGGGCGCTGTCGATCGGCGGAACCGGGAAATAACCGCCCTTGGTGCGCGGACGGTGGCCGAGGTTGCCGGTGTCGTATTCGGACCCCATGTTGGACGGCAGTTCGACGCTGTCGAGCTGGAAGCCGGTGTCGTAGGCGTCGGCGGTGAAACGGACGTCATCGAACAGGAAGAATTCAGCTTCCGGGCCGACAAAGATGGTGTCGCCGAAGCCGCCGGACTTCACGTAGGCTTCCGCCTTCTTGGCGGTCATGCGCGGATCGCGGTTGTAGGCTTCGCCGGTGATCGGGTCGACGACGTCGCAGAAGATCACCATGGTGGACTGGGCGAAGAACGGATCCATGTGAGCGGATTCCGGATCCAGGATCAGCATCATGTCGGACTCGTTGATGGCCTTCCAGCCGGCGATGGACGAACCGTCGAAGGCAACGCCTTCAGCGAACATGTCTTCATCGACGAGGGCCACATCCATGGTGACGTGCTGCATCTTGCCGCGCGGGTCTGTGAAGCGCAGGTCGACGAACTTGACGTCCTTTTCTTTGATTTCCTTAAGGACCTCGGAAGCAGTGGTCATTATGTCCATCCCTTGATTTATCGTGTGAACAGGTTGGCTAGATCTCGGCGCCGGGCGATTTTGGCTGTGTCTTGTGCAAAAGGCGCTGGAACCGAAAGAGAGGGGGCCGTGAGGCCGGGTTGGTTAGATGGCGTCCACGCCGGATTCGCCGGTCCGGATCCGGACCGCTTCTTCTATGTTGGACACGAAGATTTTCCCGTCGCCGATGCGTCCGGTCTGGGCCGCAGAGCGAATGGCTTCGACAGCCTTTTCCACCATATCGGAGGGGAGCACAATCTCGACTTTCACCTTGGGCAAAAAATCGACGACATATTCCGCACCCCGGTAGAGTTCGGTATGGCCTTTCTGACGGCCAAAGCCCTTGGCTTCGGTGACAGTGATGCCCTGGAGACCGACCTCCTGGAGAGCTTCCTTCACCTCGTCCAACTTGAAGGGCTTGATGATTGCCTCGATCTTTTTCATCAGCTTCTGTCTCTCTCCAAAAAATTATTGGCCGGAAAACCTGGCTTGGTCCTTGTGGCGGGCCGTTACGCTCAAGCCTCCGGCACGTGCCGGCGGGCCATTGCATAGCGCTTAAAGCATGAAGTGTGCCAGTTTTCCTTCGTGGCCGGTCAAAAGTACCCCGGACCGGAAATCGCCAAAAAAGAGAGCATATTTTGGCTCCCGCGTCGATTTGGGTCCGTTCGCGCATTCTGAATATGCATAAAAAATAATCAATATGCCTATTAAATAATCCAAATTGCGTTCGTTGCATCGGTGCGTAGCCCGTGTCGAAGGCGTTTCCCGCCAAAAGTGTCTGTTTGAAATGGCTTGTGCCTTGCCTGTTGCCACGGGCAGGCGTCCATTGTCTAAGTTGAAGACACGGGTGGCTCTCCACCCTGGATCCGCAGCCGAACGGAGACCTTCTCGCATTGGCCAATGTGAACCCCGCAGACAGGCCGGAACTGCTGACCCCTGATGAAATGGGGGAGGCGGACCGGCTGACGATCGCCTCCGGCATCCCCGGGCGCGAGTTGATGGAGAACGCCGGCAGGCTCGTCGCGGACGCCGCGGCCGAGATGGCGGGTCCGGGCGGGCGCGTGATCGTGTTGTGCGGGCCGGGGAACAATGGCGGCGACGGCTTCGTCGCCGCGCGCCTGCTCAAACGGGCAGGGTACGCGGTCGAGGTCGGTCTGCTGAAGGACCCGGGCGGGCTCGCCGGGGATGCCGGACTGGCGTTTCGCGACATGATCGCAGGGGAGGGCGCGCCTGTCTGCGAATTGATCGGAGAAACGGATCTCGGCGAAACGCTCGCTGCTGCGGATCTCGTCATCGATGCCCTTTTGGGAGCGGGGCTGGACCGGGCGCTCTCCGGTCCGCTTGCCGGAATTGTCAATGCTGTCAACGCTTCGGGACGGAAGGTTCTGAGTGTCGACCTGCCGACCGGGATCAACGGCGCCACCGGCGAGGTGATGGGCACGGCGATCGCCGCAGCGCGCACGGTTACCTTTTTCCGCCCGAAGCCGGGGCATGTGCTTTATCCGGGGCGCGGTCGCTGCGGCGACCTCGTCTGCGGCGACATCGGCATCGGGCCGGACGTTCTGGGCCAGGTGAAGCCGGAGACCTTCCTGAACTGTCCGTCGCTGTGGCGTTCCTGCTGGCAGCCGCCCGTGGCGGAGGGCCACAAGTACAGCCGGGGCCATGCGGTCGTGTTCGGCGGCCCGGTCCGCTCCACCGGGGCGGCACGGCTTGCTGCAGGGGCGGCCCTGCGCGCCGGGGCGGGGCTGGTCTCGGTCGCCTGTCCGCCCTCCGCTCTGGTGGTTTATGCCTCCCGTCTCACGGCGGTCATGACCCGCCCTGTCGCCGGGAGCGACGGCATCGAAGAGCTCCTGTCCGACCCGCGTTTCAACGCGGCGCTGATCGGGCCGGGTTACGGTGTGGGAACGCAAACGCGGGAGGCCGTCAGAGCCATTCTGGACAAGGACTGCGCCGCGGTCCTCGACGCCGATGCGCTGACGAGTTTCGAAACGGAACCGCAGGACCTCTTCCTGCTGATCGCAGAAAGGGAGCAGCCGGTCGTGCTGACGCCGCATGCCGGTGAATTCGCGCGGCTCTTCCCCGATCTCACGGAGGCCGACCGGCTGACGGCGGCCCGGCTTGCGGCCGCCCGCAGCCGCGCGGTCGTCGTGCTCAAGGGGCCGGACACGGTGATTGCCGAACCTGGCGGCAGGGCCGCGATCAACGCAAATGCCTCGCCGTGGCTTGCGACCGCGGGATCGGGGGATGTGCTGTCGGGCATCATTTGCGCCTGTCTTGCCCAGTCGGTTCCCGCCTTCGAGGCGGCCGCCATGGGGGTCTGGCTGCATTCGGAAGCGGGAAACGTAGCGGGGCCGGGCCTGACCGCGGAAGATCTCGAACCCGCGCTCAAGCCGGTGATTGCCCGTCTTGTGGAAAAAACCCCCTCCGCAGATGACGAAAAAACGTCATTTTTCCTTTGATGCGCAAATTCCCGGTGCTATAGAGGCCGCGCCCTGGCTTCGGGCTGGACCGGCCGTTGCGGGCGTGGTGGAACTGGTAGACACGCCAGATTTAGGTTCTGGTGGCGCAAGCCGTGGGGGTTCAAGTCCCTCCGCCCGCACCATGTCCAAGGGCGAGAGCGTTTCAGAGAGGTGTCCCTGACCGGGCATTCCTGAGGACGCCGGACAGGAATTTCAAACACGACAATGGAACTGGTCGTTCCATACCAAGGACGAAGCACGAACCAATGCAGGTAACCGAAACCCTCGCAGAGGGCCTCAAGCGAGAGCTGAAAATCGACATTCCGGCCGGCGATCTTGCTGCCAAGCTCGACGCCTATATGGAAGATTTGAAGTCCAAGGCGCAAATCAAAGGCTTTCGTCCGGGCAAGGTGCCGGTTGCGCATCTGAAGAAGATGTACGGTCGCCAGGCCATGGCCGAGATCCTGAGCAACACCATTCAGGAAACCAGCCAGAAGGCCATCGAGGACCGCTCCGAACGCCCGGCGCTGAACCCGAACATCGACCTTCCGGACGAGGAAGCCGAAAAGATCCTGGCCGGTGAAGCGGATCTCTCCTTCACCATGAGCTACGATCTGCTGCCGGATATCGAGATCATGGACTTCTCCAAGATCTCGATCGAACGTCCGGTCGTGGAGATCTCCGACGAGGAAGTCGACACCCAGGTCGCCGAAATCGCCAAGAACAACGTTCCTTTCGAGGAAAAGAAGGGCAAGGCCAAGGAAGGCGACCGGGTGACCATGTCCTATCTGGGCAAGATCGACGGCGAACCCTTCGAGGGCGGCGCGGATGAAAACGGCCAGCTGGTGCTCGGCTCGGGCCAGTTCATCCCGGGCTTCGAAGACCAGCTCATCGGCGTGAAGGCCGGCGACGAGAAGGTGATTGAAGTGACCTTCCCGGCGGAATATCCGGCGGCACACCTGGCCGGCAAGGCCGCGACCTTCGACGTCACCGTCAAGGAAGTTGCCGCACCCGGCGAAGCCAAGATCGACGACGAATTCGCCAAGGGCCTCGGCCTTGAATCGCTCGACAAGCTGAAGGAACTCGTCCGCGGCCAGATCGAAAGCCAGTTCGGCGCGATGACCCGTCAGCGCGTCAAGCGCCAGCTTCTGGACAAGCTCGACGAGCATTATTCCTTCGATCTCCCCGAAGCGCTCCTGAATTCCGAGTTCGACGTGGTCTGGAACCAGGTCGAAGAGGACATGAAACGCAACGACAAGACCTTCGAAGACGAAGGCACGACGGAAGAAGAGGCGAAAGCGGATTACCGCAAGATCGCCGAGCGCCGTGTCCGTCTCGGCCTGGTACTGTCCGAAGTCGGCGAAAAGAACAGCATCCAGGTGACCGACGAGGAAATGCAGCGTGCGCTTTATGATCGTGTGCGGCAGTTCCCGGGCCAGGAACAGCAGGTGTTCGAGTTCTACAAGAACAACCAGCAGGCCCTGGCTTCGCTGCGTGCGCCGATCTACGAGGAAAAAGTCGTCGATTTCATGCTCGAGCTCGCCAAGGTGTCCGACAAGACGGTGACCAAGGAAGAGCTTGAAAAGCTCGTCGCCGAGGACGAAGACGACGCCTGAGGCGTCTGCGACGCAAAAATCAGTGGATGCGGCGGCGTTTTAACTTTGCTTTCATGCCGCATCTGCCATGGCTTTTCGAAGTGGGCGGCATCCCCTATGTATGGGATGTCGCTTTTTTCGAGACAGGTCCGGGTAACGCGTGGCCTGTATCCGCCCGGTGACCTTGTCTCCGGGCCCATCTCACAGCATATGGACAAGGTATGAAGGATCCTGTTGACATCTACATGAACACTCTCGTGCCCATGGTGGTTGAGCAAACCAACAGGGGCGAGCGGGCCTTCGATATCTATTCGCGTCTTCTCAAGGAGCGGATTATCTTCCTCACCGGTCCGGTAGAGGACCACGTGGCGACCCTGGTCTGTGCCCAGCTTCTGTATCTGGAAGCGGAAAACCCGACCAAGGAAATCGCCATCTACATCAATTCGCCCGGCGGACTGGTGACCTCCGGTCTTGCGATTTACGATACGATGCAGTTCATCCGCCCGCCCGTGTCCACGCTGTGCATCGGCCAGGCGGCCTCCATGGGCTCGCTGCTGCTCGCCGCCGGCGAGAAGGGCATGCGCTTCATCCTGCCGAATGCGCGGGTGATGGTGCATCAGCCGTCCGGCGGTTTCCGCGGGCAGGCGGCGGACATCATGCTCCATGCCCAGGAAATTCTGGCCATGAAGCGCCGGCTGAACGACATCTACGTCAAGCATACCGGTCAGAGCCTGGACGCTGTCGAAGAGGCGCTGGAACGCGACAACTTCATGACGGCGGAGACCGCCAAGAGCTTCGGCATTGTGGATAGTGTGATCACCGATCGCACCAGCCTGGGTGGCGAAGAGGAGAAGTAATACGGTTTTCGGGTGCCGCCGCCCGGACAAACGGGCGGTGGACCGGTAACCTAAAGACGCAAAAGCGGGCCGTTTTTTACCTTCGCCTTAAACCTATATTGATTTTTGCAGGCGAAGCATGATGACATCGGAGTCTGAAAAAACGGACTTAAACGCTCCCGGGCGGTAATTTCGAGCCAGTTTCGCCACAATTTGGCGTCTACTGGGCAGTTAAGGGGAGGACGGTTCCTCCCATGAGACGCGGGGTTGAATAAATGACAAAGGCCAGCGGCAGCGATTCCAAGAATACGCTTTACTGCTCCTTCTGCGGCAAGAGCCAGCATGAGGTTCGCAAGCTGATCGCCGGCCCGACTGTTTTCATTTGCGATGAATGTGTCGAGCTGTGCATGGATATCATCCGCGAGGAGAACAAGTCCTCGCTGGTTAAATCTCGGGACGGGATCCCGACACCCCAGGAAATTCGCGACGTGCTGGATGACTATGTCATCGGTCAGAACAGTGCGAAGAAGGTCCTGTCGGTTGCAGTCCACAACCATTACAAACGCCTCAACCACGCGTCCAAGAACAATGACGTGGAACTGGCCAAATCCAACATTCTGCTCGTCGGCCCGACCGGCTGCGGCAAGACGCTCCTGGCGCAGACCCTGGCGCGCATCCTGGATGTGCCGTTCACCATGGCCGACGCCACGACGCTGACCGAAGCCGGCTACGTCGGCGAGGACGTCGAAAACATCATTCTGAAGCTGCTGCAGTCCGCCGACTACAATGTGGAACGCGCGCAGCGCGGCATTGTCTACATCGACGAGGTCGACAAGATCAGCCGCAAGGCCGACAACCCGTCGATCACCCGCGATGTGTCGGGTGAGGGCGTTCAGCAGGCCCTCCTGAAGATCATGGAAGGCACGGTTGCCTCGGTTCCGCCGCAGGGCGGACGCAAGCATCCGCAGCAGGAATTCCTCCAGGTGGACACGACCAACATCCTGTTCATCTGCGGCGGCGCATTCGCCGGCCTGGACAAGATCATCTCCGACCGCGGCACCAAGACCTCGATCGGGTTCAAGGCCACCGTGAAGGCTCCGGAAGACCGCCGGATCGGCGAGCTCTTCTCCGAGCTGGAGCCGGAAGACCTTCTGAAGTTCGGCCTCATTCCGGAATTCGTCGGCCGCCTGCCGGTGATCGCGACCCTGGAGGATCTGGACGAGGAAGCCCTGGTCACGATTCTCACCGAGCCGAAGAATGCCCTGGTGAAACAGTACCAGCGCCTGTTCGAGATGGAGAACGTCGAACTGTCCTTCCACGAGGAGGCCCTGAAGGCGATCGCGCGCAGGGCAATCGAGCGCAAGACCGGCGCCCGTGGCCTTCGGTCGATTCTCGAGGCCATCCTGCTCGATACCATGTACGAGCTGCCGGGCCTGAAGGGTGTCAAGGAAGTGGTGATCTCTCCGGAAGTGGTGGAGGGCAAGGCACGTCCGCTCTACATCTACGAAGACCGGGAAGAAACCTCCGCGACCAGCGCCTGATCCGGCCTAACCCTCCGGACTTAACGGTGAATTCGAAATGCCGCCCGACCGGGCGGCATTTTCCGTTTCGAGCCTGCGCAGACCTTGCCGCGGCACGCGCCGGGCCCTGTTTTCCACCGGTTGCGGATTCGTCAACAATGATTGGATTACAAGTGTTCCCCCTGCCTTGACACTTAGGCGGCAGGTGTCCACCTAATAGGTAATCCAATCCGGCAACGCGGACCGGCTCCGGGCCCTTCGGGACGGACCGGTCTGGCCTTTCCAGGCGATGGCGCCTGATGCCGGCTTCCAGTGCCAGCGACAGCCTTATGCCAAGGGGTGCTGGCACGCAGAGAAAGGAATGATAATGAGCGAACAAGAAACCCGCTCTTTCGAAGTGACGGAAACCGCCGTCTATCCTGTGCTCCCCTTGCGGGATATCGTCGTATTCCCGCATATGATCGTTCCCCTGTTCGTCGGCCGCGAAAAGTCCATTCGTGCGCTCGAAGAGGTCATGACCACCGACAAGCACATCCTGCTCGCAACCCAGAAGAACGCGGCGGATGACGATCCCGATTCCGACCAGATCTACGAGGTCGGCACGCTTGCGACCGTGCTGCAGCTCCTGAAGCTTCCCGACAACACCGTCAAGGTGCTGGTGGAAGGCGGCGCACGCGCGCGGATCGAAGGTTATACCGACCGCAGCGACTACTACGAAGCCACCGCGACCGTCCTGCCCGAGCGCGACGGCGAGGACGTCGAGATCGAGGCCCTGGCCCGCTCGGTGCTGGCGGAGTTCGAAAACTACGTCAAGCTGAACAAGAAGGTCTCGCCGGAGGTCCTTGGCGCGGTCAACCAGATCGACGACTATTCCAAGCTCGCCGACACGATCGCATCGCACCTGGCGATCAAGATCCCGGAGAAGCAGGAAATCCTCGGCGTCGATTCCGTGTCCGAGCGGCTGGAGCGCGTTCTCGGCATGATGGAAAGCGAGATTTCCGTCCTGCAGGTGGAAAAGCGCATCCGTTCGCGGGTCAAGCGCCAGATGGAGAAGACCCAGCGCGAGTACTATCTGAATGAGCAGATGAAGGCCATTCAGAAGGAACTCGGCGACAACGAGGACGGACGCGACGAAATCGCGGAACTCGAAGAGAAGATCAAGAAGACCAAGCTCTCCAAGGAAGCGCGTGAGCGGGCCAATGCGGAGATCAAGAAGCTCAAGCAGATGAGCCCGATGTCGGCGGAAGCCACCGTGGTGCGCAATTACCTGGACTGGCTGGTCGGCATTCCGTGGAGCAAGAAGAGCAAGGTCAAGCACGACCTCGCCTTTGCCGAAAAGGTGCTCGACACCGATCATTACGGCCTGGAAAAGGTCAAGGAGCGGATCGTCGAATACCTGGCCGTTCAGGCGCGGGCGAACAAGCTGAAGGGGCCGATCCTCTGCCTGGTCGGACCTCCCGGCGTCGGCAAGACCTCGCTCGGCAAGTCCATCGCCAAGGCGACCGGGCGCGAGTTCGTGCGCATGTCGCTCGGCGGCGTCCGCGACGAGGCGGAAATCCGCGGTCACCGTCGCACCTATATCGGCTCGATGCCCGGCAAGGTCATCCAGTCGATGAAGAAGGCCAAGAAGTCCAATCCGCTGTTCCTGCTCGACGAGATCGACAAGATGGGCATGGACTTCCGCGGCGACCCGTCGTCGGCGCTTCTGGAGGTGCTCGATCCGGAACAGAACTCCTCGTTCATGGATCACTATCTGGAGGTCGAATACGACCTGTCGGACGTGATGTTCGTGACCACGGCGAATACGCTCAACATCCCGGCTCCGCTGATGGACCGGATGGAGGTCATCCGTATCGCCGGTTACACCGAGGACGAGAAGATCGAGATCTGCCGCCGCCACCTGCTGCCGAAGGCGGAAAAGGACCACGGCCTTCGCGAGGGCGAGTTTGCGATCGAGGACGAGGCCCTGCGCTTCGTGGTGCGCCGCTACACCCGCGAGGCGGGCGTGCGTAACCTTGAACGCGAAATGGCGACCCTTGCCCGTAAGGCGGTCAAGGACATCCTGATGAGCGACAAGGAAAAGATTGTCGTCACCACGGAGGTCGTTGAATCCTATCTCGGCGTCCCGCGCTATCGCTACGGCGAGGCCGAGCTCGAGGACCAGGTCGGTGTCGTCACCGGTCTCGCCTGGACCGAGGTCGGTGGTGAGCTGCTGACCATCGAAGGCGTCATGATGCCCGGCAAGGGCAAGATGACCGTGACCGGCAACCTGAAGGACGTGATGAAGGAATCCATTTCCGCCGCCGCGTCCTACGTGCGCTCGCGTGCGATCGACTTCGGTATCGAACCGCCGATGTTCGAGAAGCGTGACATCCACGTCCACGTGCCGGAAGGGGCAACCCCGAAGGACGGTCCGTCGGCCGGCATCGCCATGGCGACAGCCGTCATCTCGACGCTCACCGGCATTCCGGTGCGCCGGGATGTGGCCATGACCGGCGAGATCACGCTTCGCGGCCGGATCCTGCCGATCGGCGGGCTGAAGGAGAAGCTGCTGGCGGCCCTCAGGGGCGGCATCAAGACGGTGATGATCCCGGAAGACAACGCCAAGGACCTGGCGGACATTCCGGACACGGTGAAGAACTCGCTGGAAATCATCCCGGTCTCGAGCATGGAAGAGGTGCTGAAAACGGCGCTTGTCCGCCTGCCGGAGCCCATCGAATGGGACGAGGCAGCCGCCGATGCGGCCGCCAAGGCGGCCCGGTCGGAGGATGATTCGGCGGGTGTCGTCGCGCACTAAGCGCGCCCTGAACCGTTGCAAAAATGCAAAGCCCCGGGGTCTCCGGGGCTTTTCTTTTGAATAATCACCAAAAATGGCGGTTTTCTGCGAAAAAATGGCTTGCGTTCCGGCTCGTTTCGCCCGAATTTCCGGCAACGGCGCTGACGGGAATCGTTGGCCTACCGCCGTTTCTTAGAAAGGTATCTACTATGAACAAGAACGATCTGATCGCAGCAGTCGCAGAAAAGACCGGCCTCACCAAGGCCCAGGCAGGCGAGGCTGTTGACGCTACGTTTGACGCGGTCACCACGACCCTCAAGGGCGGTGGCGAAGTCCGCATCATCGGTTTCGGCAATTTCACCGTTTCTGCTCGTGCTGCGACCGAAGGCCGTAACCCGCGCACGGGTGACACGATCCAGATCCCGGCTTCCAAGACGCCGAAGTTCAAGGCCGGCAAGGGCCTCAAGGACGCTGTGAACAGCTGATCCTGATTTCTCGTTCAGAAAGCCCTGCGCGCCCGAACGGTGCGTGGGGCTTTTTGCATTTCAGGGGAGGGGGCGCCCGCCGGTCAGGATTGCGTCAGGCACAGTCCACAGGGCCGGAGAATTCGGGGATTGTCCCCTTGCCAAGTCGCCGGGAAGCTCCTAAAAGGCAGCTCTCCGAACGCGAGCGTAGCGTTTCAGGGCGATTAGCTCAGTTGGTAGAGCGCCTCGTTTACACCGAGGATGTCGGGAGTTCGAGTCTCTCATCGCCCACCATTTTTCTCATGTCCGACCCTAAGGTCCGTACCCTAGCCTCTTGTCCGTCTTGCGGGCAGCGCAGACCGGGCATTACCGACGGCATGGGGCCATCCCGATCTTGAAATTACCGGATCGACACGGGGCAGGGCTGCGACACCCCGTGAAGGCCTGCCGGATGCCCTTCCCGGACTTCCGCCTTGTCAATTTTAAACGCCAGCAGCTTACCGTTGGGGTGTTACAGCGGGTTTGCTGGCGCGGTTCACGGCGGACGTCCAGCCGGCGGCCTTCAGCGCATCGAACAGCGTATCGGCGTCGCCGGTTTTAACGAACAGACGGCGCAGGACGGGTTCCAGCCGGCTCTCCGGCCAGGCGATGACAAAGTCCCCCAGCAGCGCACGCGCCTTGCTGTCATCGCCGGATTGCTGGTGGGCGGCAATCAGGTACGCGTAGCTGATCGGGCTGATCGGTCCGCCCAGGGAAGCGGCTTCATGAATTGCCTCCATCGCCGCCGCATAGTTGCCCAGGTGATAGTTCGCCACGGCATAGGAGATCGTGAACACGTGCCTCCTGAGGTCCCTGCCTTCGAAATTCGCCGGATTGGCTGTCCGGGCGACATGGTCGAAATCCCCGCTGAAAACTCCGATCAGGGAATCGTAGTCGATGGCATAGAGATCGTTCGGATCGATTTCGAGCGCGTGGGCGGAGTAGGACCGGGCCTGGTCGATGTTACCGCGTACGAATTCCATCCACGCGCAGGCTGACAGGGACCACGCAGAAGCCGGACTGAAATCGACTGCCGTCTTTGCATGCCGGATGCCCAGGTTCACCAGGGCGTCGCGTTCTACGCCTTGAGGCAGGAGGAAGGTCTGCATGCCGATGATCTGAGCCAGGCCGGCGTGCCCGCCATAATAGTTCGGGCGGAGTTCGATCGCGCGCTCGTACATTCCCTTCGCCGCGGTAAGGCGGGCGGGATTGATTGCCGGAAAGACCAGGCCGCGCGCCTGGTTCGCCAGATCGACGGCTTCCAGTGCCGCCGGCGACTGATTCAGCATCGCCTGCCGCTGCGCCCCGCTCAAGCCGCGCTGCGAGGGGTTTTCCCGAACCGGCTGCGGTTCCGGAGACTGCAGATAGGCGACACCCAGCGCACCGGTGATCAGAACGGCCAGGAAGGCGGCTGTGGCGATTGCCGGGTTGCGGCGCTTGTTCGTGCGATCCGGGACCGCCTCGGGGCGCGTTTCGAACCGTACCGCGTACTGACCCATATCTATTTGAAACCGGATCCTGTCCTGCGCTCCTTCACCGTTGTAGTAGCTGTCAAGGGCGCGCCGCAGGCGTCCGGCATCCACGCGGACAAGGCTCGAACTGTCGATGCTTGAAGAAGCCGGGCGATTGTAAACGTCTTCCGCGATTGTCTTGCCGAAGATCTGGCTGCCGCGCCCTTCCAGAGTTTCGGTAACGACATAGGTCAGGAAGTCCTGAAGCCGCTGTGATCCCGAGAACTCCTGGCTTCTGCGAATCTTGTCCAGGAATTCCAGGAGGTTCTTTTTTTCTTCCAACGGAACTTCATGTGAATCCATGGGTCCGCCCTTTCCGGGGCTCTCTGGATAAATATGAATAAAAACAACCGGTTAATCCCGTAAAATACCGTTGGGACACCGTGTTAAACTCTCCATCGGACAAATACTAGATGATCCTGCAACCGGATCAACCGAATGACGCAGCCGACAGGTCGGGATAGCACTGCATGAGGGGCTGGGAGATCAGACTGGGGTTCGACCAGCCGGCGGTCGCAAGCCTACGTCGCAAGAACAGCGTGTTCGATGAAATCTGCCGCGACTATGAAGAAATGCTCGACCAACTCGCAAGGAACCCCGGCGCGGGTGATGCGAAGGATCTGGAAGAGACCATTGAGGCACTGGCGCGGGAATTGACCGGATATCTTCAAGGCTAGCGGTCGGAATGCATTTGCTGGATTGTCCTCACGGCGGGTGGCTGTTGGGGACCGGGAGGAGAAAGAAATCGAACAAGCTGAAGCCGTTCCGGCGGAAGCGGACCCCAAGCGAAAAAAACGACATCTTTCGCAGGCCGGCCGGAAACGGCCGGCCGAACAAACGGGATCGGGAACCTTCAAAAGAAAGCAGTTACGCTCATGAAGGTCGCGGTTCCCGAACGGTCGTGGAACAGGCCCCATCGCCTCCTCTTGAAGAGGGAAACGACCACAGGTCCCTGCCGCTCCTCCTCCCTGCGGCAGGGACTTTTTTGTCTTGCAGTTGCGTGATGATGCGGGCGGTATCCGCCTCCGAGGACCCCGGTCAGGGGACATAGCCGGTTCATTCCCGGATCGACAGGCATGCAAGTTTCCACGCCTTTTGGTCGCATCGCTCGCCTTCGCCCTTTCCAATGCTCGCGCCGAATGCGCAAAGACGGGGCTTTCGGGTTTCGGATCGAGCCTGCCGGAGCCGGACAAGTTGCTGCCAGCATTGGATATTATCCACAGCGGTGCCGGCCCCTGACGGGCCGGTGGCGCGGGCCTTTCGGCTTGTTTCGCAAAAACGACATATTAGCGCCTGCAGAGTGCTTGACTTCCATCCGCTGCCACCGTACATCAGCGCCACCTTGGAACGACAACACGTCGTTTCGTCCCAAGCGGGTGTAGCTCAGTTGGTTAGAGTGCCGGCCTGTCACGCCGGAGGTCGCGGGTTCGAGCCCCGTCACTCGCGCCATTTCCCAAGTCGGCAATGACTGACAAGGGGAAAGGCGTTTCAAGATACCGTAACGTGTGCGGGTGTAGCTCAGTTGGTTAGAGTGCCGGCCTGTCACGCCGGAGGTCGCGGGTTCGAGCCCCGTCACTCGCGCCACTTACGGTTCCCTGATTTTCAATTCCTTTAAAATCCGATGAACGTTTCCGTGTTCCGGAGGGCGTTCGCTTTCTTGTTTTTCCCGCGCTAACGCACCGCATTCAAACGGGGTTTGCCGTTTGCGGGGGCGGTTTCGAGTCGGATCCCGGTGCCGGCTAAATATCTCTAGAATATGCAAAAAATTGAATATTAAGTAGAATTACCGGTTTGTGCCGGCTCGAAAACAGCGCTGCCTGAATTTTTCCCGCGGCCCCTGCAAAGGTATGAGCCGGCGCAAACCCCGCCGAAAAGCGCGGATCGCGCGCGCTTGCCGGCAATCCGGCGAGATCAAGGCAAACCTTTGGCCTCAAGAGGTCTTGCGTTGCACCAAAGCGTGGGATACCTGTGCGGACGCATGTTGGTTAAAACGTGACCGACTGGTCCTTACGACGCCTGTTCCCATGTCGGAGCCGCGCGGCAGGGGCCTGATGGTCGGACCTTCCTCCGGTTCGGCCTCGAAATGCTAAGGACGCGAAAGTATGGAAGAGCTGCTGCGGGAATATATCCCCATCGTCGTCTTCATCGGGATCTCGCTGGTCATCGGTCTGGCGCTTCTGATCTCGCCGTTTCTTCTGGCCTACAAAAATCCGGATCCGGAAAAGCTGTCCGCCTACGAATGCGGCTTCAACGCCTTTGACGATGCGCGCATGAAGTTCGATGTCCGCTTCTACCTGGTCTCCATCCTGTTCATCATCTTCGACCTGGAAGTCGCCTTCCTGTTCCCGTGGGCCGTGAAGTTCGGCGACCTGGGATGGTTCGGCTTCTGGTCCATGATGGTTTTCCTTGGCGTCCTGACCGTCGGCTTTATCTATGAATGGAAAAAGGGAGCGCTGGAATGGGATTGACCACCACATCCGGTCCGCTCATCGCGGAAAGCCCGAAGGGCATCATCGACCCGAACACCGGTAAGCCGGTCGGCGCCGACGATCCGTTTTTCCTCGAGGTCAATGACGAACTGGCCGACAAGGGCTTTCTCGTCACCTCCACCGACAATCTGATCCAGTGGGCGCGTACCGGATCGCTGATGTGGATGACCTTCGGCCTGGCGTGCTGCGCCGTCGAAATGATGCAGATGTCGATGCCGCGCTACGACGCCGAGCGTTTCGGCTTCGCGCCGCGCGCCTCACCGCGCCAGTCGGACGTGATGATCGTCGCCGGCACGCTGACCAACAAGATGGCTCCGGCGCTGCGCAAGGTCTACGACCAGATGCCCGAGCCGCGTTACGTGATCTCCATGGGGTCCTGCGCCAACGGCGGCGGCTATTATCACTATTCCTATTCGGTCGTGCGCGGCTGTGACCGCGTCGTCCCGGTGGACATCTACGTCCCCGGGTGCCCGCCGACGGCCGAAGCCCTGCTTTACGGCGTCCTGATGCTGCAGAAGAAGATCCGCCGCACGGGCACCATCGAACGCTAGGTTGTTGAAATTCCCGGAAGGCGGTCCCGCCGCCTTCGGCACAGTCCCCGGGGGAGTGAGGTCGAAATGGACGAGACACTGAAGGAACTTGCCGAGCATATCGAGCTTGGTCTTGGCGAGTCTCTTTTGTCCTGGAACGTCGCTTACGGCGAACTGACCCTGACGGTGAGCGCATCGGACATCATCGATGTCATCCGCTTCCTGCGCGACAACAGCTCATGCAAGTTCGTCAATCTGACCGATATCTGCGGCGTCGACTATCCGGCGCGCGAAAAGCGGTTCGACGTGGTCTATCACTTCCTGTCGCCGATGCAGAACCAGCGCATCCGGGTGAAGGTGGCAACCGACGAGGAAACGCCGGTCGCCTCGCTCACGCCTCTGTTTCCGGGCGCGGAGTGGTTCGAACGCGAAGCCTATGACATGTACGGCATCCTGTTTTCCGGCCATCCCGACCTGCGCAGGATCCTGACCGACTACGGCTTTGACGGCCATCCGCTGCGCAAGGATTTCCCGGTCACCGGTTATGTCGAGGTCCGCTACGACGACGAGAAGAAACGTGTCGTCTACGAGCCGGTCCGCCTGACCCAGGAATTCCGCAATTTCGATTTCCTCTCGCCCTGGGAAGGCACGGACTACGTGCTGCCGGGCGATGAAAAAGCAACCACGAATTAAGGCTTTCGACGATGGCCGAAGCGCAGGTTCGAAACTTCAATATCAATTTCGGTCCGCAGCACCCGGCGGCCCACGGCGTGCTGCGCCTGGTGCTGGAACTGGACGGCGAGGTGGTGACCCGTGTGGATCCGCATATCGGCCTGCTGCACCGCGGCACCGAAAAGCTGATCGAGCAGAAGACCTATCTGCAGGCCGTGCCCTATTTCGACCGCCTCGACTACGTGGCGCCGATGAACCAGGAGCACGCCTTCGCGCTGGCCGTCGAACGCATGCTCGGCATTACCGTGCCGATGCGCGGCCAGCTGATCCGCGTGCTTTATTCCGAAATCGGCCGCCTGCTGTCGCATCTGCTCAACGTGACCACCCAGGCCATGGACGTCGGTGCGCTGACGCCGCCGCTGTGGGGCTTCGAGCCGCGCGAGGAGCTGATGGTGTTCTACGAGCGGGCCTGCGGCGCGCGCATGCACGCAGCCTACGTCCGTCCGGGCGGAGTGCACCAGGACCTGCCGCGCGACCTGCTCGACGACATCTGGGACTTCTGCGATCCGTTCCTTCAGACGCTGGACGACATCGAAGGCCTTCTGACCGACAACCGCATCTTCAAGCAGCGCAACGTCGATATCGGCGTGGTCGAACTGGACGATGCCTGGGCCTGGGGCTTTTCGGGCGTCATGGTGCGCGGATCGGGTGCCGCCTGGGACCTGCGCAAGGCGCAGCCCTATGAGTGCTACGCCGATCTCGACTTCGACATTCCGGTCGGCAAGAACGGCGACTGCTACGACCGCTATCTCATCCGCATGGAAGAGATGCGCCAGTCGGTCAGGATCATGAAACAGTGCCTGGAAAAGCTGACCATCGAAACCGGTCCGATCTCGTCGACCGACGGCAAGATCGTGCCGCCGAAGCGCGGCGAGATGAAGCGCTCCATGGAAGCGCTGATCCATCACTTCAAGCTCTACACCGAAGGCTATCACGTGCCCGCAGGCGAGGTGTACGCCGCCGTCGAGGCGCCGAAGGGCGAATTCGGCGTGTACCTTGTGGCCGACGGCACCAACAAGCCGTACCGCTGCAAGATCAAGGCGCCGGGCTATGCCCACCTTCAGGCGATGGATTTCGTCTGCCGGGGCCACATGCTCGCCGACGTCTCTGCGGTGCTCGGCTCCATGGACATCGTGTTCGGCGAGGTCGACCGGTGATGCGGGTGAGGAAACTCACATATCTGCTTAGCGGCATCGTCATTGGCTGCATTGCGTCTGCCGGCCTGTTTGCGTGGGGAACGCAAACCCGTACCGCGAGCATCATTTGTCAGCCTGACGGCGTAAAGACTGACGTTCGATGCGAGGTTATTGAACGCGGTCCGATTTGGTCATCGAGTTCAGTCGTGCTGGATCCGGAAATGGCCCAAAAACATGAACGGACCATCGGTCAAGACTGTTTGGCGCGCTACCGCGATTACGTCTCAACTGTTGCCGCCGCCTGGAGGCAGCAGGAGAAATTCGACGCTAAGTTGGATTGCTCCAACAGGACGTATTGTGGGAAAGGCTGGCAGTTCTACGAACAGAATATAAGAGAGTGGAAAAAGTTGGCGATTGAATCCCACCAGGTCGTTCCAATTCTTTCCATTCGAGAAGGCGGATCACGTAACTCGTTTATTTGCCACAACTGGAGCGTTTCGTAATGGCCGTTCGCAGACTTGCCGCGGAACAACCTGAAAGCTTCGAATTCACCGAGAAGAACCTCGCGTGGGCGAAAAAGCTGATTGACCGCTATCCGGCGGGCCGTCAGGCCTCCGCCGTCATTCCGCTGCTGTGGCGCGCGCAGGAGCAGCATGACGGCTGGGTGTGCGAGCCGGCGATCCGCTATATCGCGGACATGCTTGGAATGCCGCATATCCGCGTGCTGGAAGTGGCGACCTTCTACACCATGTTCCAGCTGCAGCCGGTCGGCAAGAAGGCCCATATCCAGGTCTGCGGCACCACGCCGTGCCAGCTGCGCGGATCGGAAGACCTGATCAGGATCTGCCAGAGCCGCATTGCCCGGCACATGCACGAGATCTCCGAGGACGGCATGTTCTCCTGGGAGGAAGTGGAATGCCTCGGCGCCTGCGTGAACGCGCCGATGGTGCAGATCTTCAAGGACACCTACGAGGACCTGACGCCGGAAAGCTTCAACAAGCTGATCGACGACATTGCCGCGGGCAGGGAAGTGACGCCCGGTCCGCAGAACGGCCGCCGCTTCTCCATGCCGGAAGGCGGGCAGACCAGCCTGACCGAGATCAAGGACGATACCAAGGGCGCCGATCCCGTTCCCCATATGGTCGATGGCGCGGAACTGGCCTCTCACGCTTTCGCCGGTGCTTCGATCAACGCGGGCGGCAAGGATTTCGACGGTGTGCCGGTGCCGGCCGAACTGGCCGTTGCCAAGGTGAAGGCCGAATATGCGGCCAGGTCCGCGCAGAAGGCGGATGCGCCCGCGCCGGTCACGGAAGACAAGCCGAAGGCCGCGCCCGCCAAGGCGAAAAAGCCGAAGGCAGCTCCGAAGAAGGCGGCGCCCGCGCTTGAGAAACCGGCGGAACTGCCGCTTCTCGCCGCGGAAAAGGAACCGGACCTGCTGGAAGGCCCCAAGGGCGGCAAGGCGGATGACCTGAAACAGCTGAAAGGTGTCGGGCCGAAACTGGAAAGCACGCTCCACCAGCTGGGCATCTACCATTTCGACCAGATTGCCGCATGGGGAGCTGAAGAAATCGCCTGGGTGGATGCCCGTCTGAAGTTCAAGGGCCGGATCGAGCGTGACGGCTGGATCGACCAGGCCAGGACCCTCGCCGCCGGCGGGGAAACCGAATTCTCCAAGCGCGTGGCCGCGGGCGATGTGCCCTCGAGCAAGAGCGAAAAGTAGGGGGAAGAGATGCTGAAAGATCAGGATCGGATCTTCACCAATATCTACGGCCTTCATGACTGGGGTCTTGAAGGGGCGATGAAGCGCGGCCAGTGGGACAACACCAAGGCCCTGCTCGACAAGGGGCGCGACTGGATCATCAACGAAATGAAGACCTCGGGTCTGCGCGGGCGCGGCGGCGCCGGCTTCCCGACCGGTCTGAAGTGGTCGTTCATGCCCAAGGAATCCGACGGCCGCCCGGCCTACCTGGTGGTCAACGCCGATGAATCGGAACCCGGCACCTGCAAGGACCGCGAGATCCTGCGCCACGACCCGCATACGCTGGTCGAGGGCTGTCTCGTTGCCGGTTTTGCCATGGGCGCGATTGCGGCCTACATCTACGTGCGCGGCGAGTTCATCCGCGAGCGCGAGCGCCTGCAGGCCGCCATCGACCAGGCCTATGACGCCGGCCTGATCGGCAGGAACAACAAGAACGGCTACGATTTCGACATCTACGTCCACCACGGCGCCGGCGCCTATATCTGCGGCGAGGAAACCGCGTTGCTGGAAAGCCTGGAAGGCAAGAAGGGCCAGCCGCGCCTGAAGCCGCCGTTCCCGGCGAACGTCGGCCTCTACGGCTGCCCGACCACCGTGAACAACGTGGAATCCATCGCGGTCGCGCCGACCATCCTGCGCCGCGGCGGCACCTGGTTCGCCGATCTCGGCAATCCGAACAACACCGGCACCAAGCTGTTCTGCGTGTCCGGTCACGTCAATCAGCCGTGCACGGTGGAAGAGGAACTCGGTATTCCCTTCCGCGAGTTGATCGACAAGCATTGCGGCGGCATTCGCGGCGGCTGGGACAACCTGCTGGCGGTGATCCCGGGCGGATCCTCCGTGCCCTGCCTGACGGCGGAGCAGTGCAAGGACACGCCGATGGATTTCGACACCCTACGCAATCTCGGCTCCGGCCTCGGCACGGCGGCCGTGATCGTCATGGACAAGTCGACCGATATCATCAAGGCGATCGCCCGGCTGTCCTACTTCTACAAGCACGAGAGCTGCGGCCAGTGCACGCCGTGCCGGGAAGGCACGGGCTGGATGTGGCGCGTGATGGAACGCATGGTCAAGGGCAATGCGTCGCGCGAGGAGATCGATCTCCTGTTCAACGTGACCAAACAGGTCGAAGGCCACACGATCTGCGCGCTCGGGGATGCGGCCGCCTGGCCGATCCAGGGGCTCATCAGGAATTTCAGGCCGGTCATCGAACAGCGCATCGACGACTATGTCGCCAAGGCGAAAGCCCCGGCGATGGTCGCGGCAGAGTAACGCGGGAACGGGATTTGGAGAGCAGGCGATGACAAAGCTGATCATCGACGGCAAGGAAGTAGAGGTCCCGGCGGACTACACGCTGCTTCAGGCCTGTGAAGAGGCGGGGGCCGAGGTTCCGCGGTTTTGCTACCACGACCGGCTGTCGATCGCCGGCAACTGCCGCATGTGCCTGGTGGAAGTGAAGGGCGGACCGCCCAAGCCGACCGCGTCCTGCGCCATGTCGGTCAAGGACCTGCGCCCGGGGCCGAACGGGGAGCCGCCGGTCGTCGAGACCAGGAGCCCGATGGTCAAGAAGGCCCGCGAAGGGGTGATGGAGTTCCTGCTGATCAACCACCCGCTGGACTGCCCGATCTGCGACCAGGGCGGCGAGTGCGACCTGCAGGACCAGGCCATGGCCTACGGCATAGATTCCTCGCGCTTCCACGAGAACAAGCGCGCGGTGGAAAACAAGCATCTGGGGCCGCTGGTCAAGACGATCATGACCCGCTGCATTCACTGCACGCGCTGCGTCCGCTTCACCACCGAAGTCTGCGGCGTCGCCGACATGGGCCTGATCGGCCGCGGCGAGGACGCGGAAATCACCACCTATCTGGAAGCGGCGCTGTCGTCGGAAATGCAGGGCAACGTGGTCGATCTGTGCCCGGTCGGCGCGCTGACCTCCAAGCCCTATGCCTTCCACGCCCGTCCGTGGGAACTGGTGAAGACCGAGAGCATCGACGTGATGGATGCGGTCGGCTCCGCGATCCGCGTCGATACCCGCGGCCGGGAGGTCATGCGTATCATGCCCCGTCTCAACGAGGCGGTGAACGAGGAGTGGATCTCCGACAAGACCCGCTACATCTGGGACGGTCTCAAGACCCAGCGCCTCGACCGGCCCTACGCCCGCAAGGACGGCAAGCTGCAGCCGGTCTCCTGGACGGAGGCCTTCCGGCTCATTGCCGACAAGGTCGGCGCCTCCGAGGGGGCGAGGATCGGCGCGGTTGCCGGGGACCTGGCAAGTGTGGAGGAAATGTTCGCCCTGAAGGAGCTGATGGCCTCGCTCGGCTCGAACAACATCGACTGCCGCCAGGACGGCGCGGCGCTCGACCCGGCCAAGGGTCGTTCCAGCTACATCTTCAATTCCACCATCGAAGGCATCGAGGATGCCGACGCGGTGCTGATCATCGGTTCCAATCCGCGCCTGGAAGCGCCGGTGCTGAACGCCCGGATCCGCAAGCGCTGGCGCCAGGGCGACCTTCAGGTCGGCGTTGTCGGCGAGGCGGCGGATCTGACCTATGCCACCACGTATCTCGGCGCGGGGCCGGAAACGCTGGCCGACCTTGTCGCCGGCAAGAACAGCTTCGCCGATGTGCTGAAGGCGGCCCAAAAGCCGCTGATCATCGTCGGCCAGGGCGCGCTTGCACGGGTCGACGGGGTGTCGGTCCTGGCCAATGCCGCCAAGCTTGCGGGAAAGATCGGCGCGGTCAGCGGCGACTGGAACGGTTTCAGCGTTCTGCACACGGCTGCGTCCCGCGTCGGCGGGCTCGACATCGGCTTCGTGCCGGGTGACGGCGGCATGAGCATCGCGGCCATGCAGGACGCGGCCTCGAAGGGCAATCTGGACGTTCTGTTCCTGCTGGGCGCGGACGAAATGGACATGTCCGCCTTCGGCGATGCCTTCGTGGTCTATATCGGAACCCACGGCGACCGGGGCGCGCACCGCGCCGACGTGATCCTGCCCGGCGGGGCATACACGGAAAAGTCCGGCCTCTACGTCAACACGGAAGGCCGGGTGCAACTGGCCGACCGCGCGGCGTTTCCTCCGGGCGAGGCCCGCGAGGACTGGGCGATCCTGCGCGCGCTGTCCGCCGTTCTCGGCAAGACGCTGCCGTTCGACACGCTCGGCGCGCTGCGCGGGCTTCTCGGCGCGGCCTGTCCGCACATGCTTGAAATCGACGGCATCAAGGCGGGGGACCCGAAAGAGGTCGCGGCCCTTGCCAAGGGCGCCGGCAAGATGGAAGCGGCCGGCTTCGCCAATGCGGTGACCGAGTTTTACCTGACGAACCCGATCGCACGGGCGTCGGCGGTGATGGCGGAATGCGCCGCACTCGCCAAGACGCGTGCGGCGGAAGCCGCGGAATAAGGGGCAGGGGACAGACATGTCTGATTTCATGACGACCTACGGCATTCCGTTTCTGTGGATGGTGTTCCAGAGCGTGCTGCTGCTTGTCGTGCTCTTGGTGATCGTCGCCTACGTCCTTTACGCGGACCGCAAGATCTGGGCGGCCGTCCAGATCCGCCGCGGCCCGAACGTGGTCGGACCCTGGGGGCTGTTCCAGAGTTTCGCCGACCTGCTGAAATTCGTCCTGAAGGAGCCGGTGATACCGTCTGGCTCCAACAAGATCCTGTTCCTGCTCGCGCCGCTGATCTCGGTGATGCTGGCGCTGGCCGCCTGGGCGGTGATCCCGGTGGCGGACGGCTGGGTGATTGCCAACATCAACGTCGGTGTCCTGTTCGTCTTCGCCGTCTCCTCGCTCGAGGTCTACGGCATCATAATGGGCGGTTGGGCGTCCAACTCGAAGTATCCGTTCCTGTCCGCCCTGCGCTCCGCTGCGCAAATGGTGTCCTACGAGGTCTCCATCGGTTTCGTGATCGTGACCGTGCTTTTGTGCGCCGGGTCGCTGAACCTGTCGGAGATCGTGCTGGCGCAGCAGACAGGGCTTGCCACCATGCTTGGCGTGCCGTGGCTGGCGTTTCTGAACTGGTACTGGCTGCCGCTTTTCCCGATGTTCGTGGTGTTCTTCATCTCCGCCCTTGCGGAGACGAACCGGCCGCCGTTCGATCTGGCGGAAGCGGAATCGGAACTGGTCGCGGGCTTCATGGTGGAATACGGCTCCACGCCGTACATGATGTTCATGCTCGGCGAATATGTCGCCATCTGCCTGATGTGCGCCCTGATGACGATCTTCTTCATGGGCGGATGGCTGCCGCCGCTGGATTTCGCGCCGTTCACCTGGGTGCCGGGCGTCGTCTGGTTCATTCTGAAGTGCCTTCTGGGCTTCTTCATGTTCGCCATGGTGAAGGCCATGGTGCCGCGCTACCGCTACGATCAGCTCATGCGCCTCGGCTGGAAGGTGTTCCTGCCGCTGTCGCTGTTCATGGTGGTTCTGGTGGCAGGGGTGCTGCAGGTCATGGGGTGGGCCCCGTAAGGTGAGTGTTTCGGTCGCCGGACTGATCGGAGCCGTCCTTGGTCTTTACCTCGGCTGGCTCGACTGGAAGATCCTGAAAGGGGTGATCCAGGCGGCTGAAATGAAAAACAGGCAAGGGGGCGGCGACGGCGGGTTCGCCGCGAAATACAGGACGCCCCTGAGCTGGGTCGTATTTTTGGTTCCGGTGATCGGTTTTCCGGTGATCGGGTACTGGGCCGGCGCCGGACTAGCCGGCTGAGACACAAGGGAAGGCAACAGGCGATGGGACTTGATCAGGCCGCCAAATCGCTGTTCTTGAAGGAATTCGTCTCGGCGTTCTTTCTCGCCATGCGCTATTTCTTCAAGCCGAAGCCGACGGTGAACTACCCCTTCGAGAAGGGGCCGGTGAGCCCGCGCTTCCGCGGTGAACATGCTCTGCGCCGTTATCCCAACGGCGAGGAACGCTGTATCGCCTGCAAGCTGTGCGAGGCGATCTGCCCGGCGCAGGCGATCACGATCGAGGCCGGGCCGCGCCGCAACGACGGCACGCGCCGGACCACCCGCTACGACATCGACATGGTGAAATGCATCTACTGCGGCTTCTGCCAGGAAGCCTGTCCGGTGGACGCCATCGTCGAGGGACCGAACTTCGAATTCGCCACGGAAACCCGCGAGGAGCTCTACTACTCGAAAGAGAAGCTGCTTGCGAACGGGGACCGCTGGGAGCGGGAGCTCGCCCGCAACATCGAAATGGATGCTCCCTACAGGTAGGGGCAAAACGCAATCAGGGGCTTTTCCGGCAATCCGGCCGGCGGAGCCTCAAGAACGGGGGCCGGGTTTCCGGCCAGAGGACAGGCAGGTCTAGCAATGATCCTGAACGCGCTCTTTTTCTATTTGTTCGCCGGGGTGACGGTGGCATCCGCCTTCATGGTGATTGCCTCGCGCAATCCGGTGAGTTCGGTGCTGTTCCTCATCCTCGCGTTCTGCAACTCCGCCGGGCTGTTCGTGATGCTGGGGGCGGAATATCTGGCCATGCTTCTGGTCGTCGTCTATGTGGGCGCGGTGGCGGTGCTGTTCCTGTTCGTGGTCATGATGCTCGATGTGGACTTCGTCGAATTGCGCCAGGGCTTCCTGCAGTATCTGCCGATCGGCGGTCTGGTCGGACTGGTGCTCCTGATCGAGCTGCTGCTTGGCCTCGGCGCCTGGGTGATCGCACCGGAAATTGCCGGCCACGGCGCGGAACCGATGCCGGCGCTCAGCGAAGCCTCCAACATCGAGGCCATCGGCGATGTGCTCTACACCAAATACGTCTTCTTCTTCCAGGTGGCCGGGCTGGTGCTGCTGGTCGCCATGATCGGCGCCATCGTGCTGACGCTGCGCCACAAGGAAAACGTCAAACGCCAGGATATCTCGAAGCAGGTGGCGCGCAACAAGGCAACCGCCATCGAGATCCACAAGGTGGAAACCGGCAAGGGTATTTAAGGCGCTTTCCAAGCGCTTGTTCGATGATCCGGGCAGCGGTGAAACACTCCGCACCGCAGTCCGGTTGGGATTAAACGAGGGGGAGCACGGCGAGGCGCCCATGGAAATCGGTCTGTCGCATTATCTCACGGTCGCGGCGATCCTGTTCACGATCGGGATCTTCGGAATCTTCCTGAACCGGAAGAACGTGATTGTCATCTTGATGTCCATCGAGCTCCTGCTCCTGGCCGTCAACATCAACTTCGTCGCGTTCTCCAGCTTCCTGGGCGACCTGATGGGGCAGATCTTCACCATGCTGGTTCTGACGGTTGCCGCCGCCGAAGCCGCGATCGGGCTTGCCATCCTGGTGGTGTTCCACCGCAACCGCGGCTCGATCGCCGTGGAAGACGTCAACGTGATGAAAGGCTAGGGGCGAATGTACTCTGCAATTGTCTTCCTGCCCCTGATCGGGTTCCTGATTGCCGGGCTGTTCGGCCGGGCGATCGGCGCCAAGGCAAGCGAATACATCACCAGCGGCCTGGTGATCGTCTCGGCCCTCCTGTCCTGGGTCGCCTTCTTCTCCGTCGGCTACGGCGAGACCGCGCTCTACCAGATCCAGATCCTGCGCTGGATCACGGCCGGCGCGCTGGACGTGAGCTGGTCGATCCGGGTCGACACGCTGACGGTGGTCATGCTGGTGGTGGTGAATTCGGTCTCCGCGCTGGTGCATGTCTATTCCATCGGCTACATGCACCACGATCCGCACCGGCCGCGGTTCTTCGCCTACCTGTCGCTGTTCACCTTCGCCATGTTGTCGCTGGTGACCTCGGACAACCTGCTGCAGATGTTCTTCGGCTGGGAAGGCGTGGGTCTTGCCTCCTATCTGCTGATCGGCTTCTGGTACCAGAAGCCGTCTGCCAACGCGGCGGCGATCAAGGCATTTGTCGTCAACCGCGTCGGCGACTTCGGTTTCGCGCTCGGCATCTTCGGCGTCTTCTTCCTGTTCGACAGCATCAACATGTCGACCATCTTCGCCAATGCGCCGGCCCTGGCGGAAGAGCACGGCGAGGTCATGTCGTTCCTCGGCTACCATCTCGACCCGCACGGGGCGCTGACGGTCGTCTGTCTGCTGCTGTTCATGGGCGCCATGGGCAAGTCGGCCCAGTTCCTGCTGCACACCTGGCTGCCGGACGCCATGGAAGGCCCGACACCGGTTTCCGCCCTCATCCACGCCGCGACCATGGTGACCGCCGGCGTATTCATGGTGGCGCGCCTCTCGCCGCTGTTCGAGCTGTCCCACACGGCGCTCACCGTGGTGACCTTCTTCGGCGCCACCACCGCGTTCTTCGCGGCGACGATCGGCCTCGTCCAGAACGACATCAAGCGGGTGATCGCCTATTCGACCTGTTCCCAGCTCGGCTACATGTTCGTCGCCCTCGGCGTCGGCGCCTACGGGGTCGGCATCTTCCACCTGTTCACCCATGCCTTCTTCAAGGCGCTGTTGTTCCTGTGCGCCGGTTCGGTGATCCACGCGGTGTCCGACGAGCAGGACATGCGCAAGATGGGCGGCCTGAGGAAACACATTCCCTACACCTACTGGACGATGATGATCGGCACGCTCGCGCTGACCGGGGTCGGCATTCCGCTCACTTCCATCGGCTTCGCGGGTTTCATCTCCAAGGATGCGATCATCGAGGCGGCTTACGCCGGGCATAATGATTTCGCCCTCTACGGCTTCTGGCTGACCGTCGCGGCCGCCGCGCTGACGTCGTTCTACTCCTGGCGGCTGACCTTCATGACCTTCCACGGCAAGCCGCGGGCACCGGTCGATGTCATGAGCCATGTCCATGAATCGCCCTGGGTGATGCTTGTGCCGCTGCTGCTCCTGTCGGTCGGCGCGGTTCTGGCGGGCATCGTGTTCAAGGGCGCCTTCATCGGCGACGGCTTCGAGGAATTCTGGAAAGGCGCCATCTTCCTCGGTCCGGACAACCACATCATGCATGCCATGCACGAAGTGCCGGCCTGGGTGAAGGCCTCCCCCTTCGTCATGATGGCCGGCGGGTTCCTGGTGGCCTATCAGTTCTATCTCCGCTCGCCGGAAACGCCGAAGCGGCTGGCGGAACGGCATTCCGGCCTCTACCAGTTCCTGCTGAACAAGTGGTACTTCGACGAACTCTATGACTTCCTGTTCGTCAGGCCCGCCATGTGGGTCGGCCGCAAGCTCTGGAAGAAGGGCGACGGGACGATCATCGACGGTTTCGGTCCCGATGGCGTTGCCGCCCGCGTCCAGAACGTGACCACCTGGGTGGTCAAGCTGCAGACCGGATATCTCTACCATTATGCCTTTGCGATGCTGATCGGGGTGGCTGCGCTCATCACCTGGTCGATGTTCACCGGTGCCGGTACCGGTGGGGGAGCTCACTGATGAACGACTGGCCCATTCTCACGACCACGACGTTTCTGCCCCTGGCAGGTGTCCTGGCGATTCTCCTGGTGCCGGGAGACGACGAGGGCGGCAAGAAGAACATCCGCGGCGTGGCGCTGGTCACGACGCTGTTCACCTTCGCCCTGTCGCTGTTCATCTGGGGCAGCTTCGACTACGAGAACCCCGGTTTCCAGATGGTGGAAACCAGCGACTGGCTCGGCGGCACGATCACCTACAAGATGGGTGTCGACGGCATTTCGATGCTGTTCGTGATCCTGACCACCTTCCTGATGCCGTTCTGCATCCTGGCCTCCTGGGAGAGTGTGCAGAAGCGGGTGAAGGAATACATGATCGCCTTCCTCATCCTGGAAACCCTGATGATCGGCGTCTTCTGCGCGCTCGATCTGGTGGTGTTCTACGTCTTCTTCGAGGCGGGCCTGATCCCGATGTTCCTGATCATCGGGGTGTGGGGTGGCGCGCGGCGCGTCTATGCGTCCTACAAGTTCTTCCTCTACACGCTGCTCGGTTCGGTGCTGATGCTGATCGCCATCATGGCGATGTACTGGCAGGCGGGAACGACGGACATCGTCGCCCTGCTGAACCATCCGTTCCCGATCGAAATGCAGGGCTGGCTGTGGTTCGCCTTCTTTGCCAGCTTCGCGGTGAAGATGCCGATGTGGCCGGTGCATACCTGGCTGCCGGATGCGCACGTGGAAGCGCCGACGGCGGGGTCGGTCATCCTGGCGGGCATTCTGCTGAAACTCGGCGGCTACGGCTTCCTCCGGTTCTCGCTGCCGATGTTCCCGGTCGCCTCCGACATGTTCGCGCCGTTCATCTTCACCCTGTCCGTGGTCGCCATCATCTACACGTCGCTGGTGGCGCTCGCCCAGGAGGACATCAAGAAGCTGATCGCCTATTCGTCCGTGGCGCACATGGGCTACGTCACCATGGGCATCTTCACCATGACGCCCCAGGGCGTGCAGGGCGGGATCTTCCAGATGCTGTCCCACGGCATCGTCTCGGGCGCGCTCTTCCTGTGCGTCGGCGTGATCTACGACCGCATGCACACCAGAGAGATCGCCGCCTACGGCGGGCTGGTCAACCGGATGCCCAAATACGCGGTCGTCTTCCTGATCTTCACCATGGCCAATGTGGGGCTGCCGGGAACCTCCGGCTTCGTGGGCGAGATCCTGACCCTGATGGGTGCGTTCGAGGTCAACACCTGGGTGGCGGTCTTCGCGACCACCGGCGTGATCCTGTCGGCTGCCTATGCGCTCTATCTCTATCGCCGGGTCGTCTTCGGCGCGCTGGAGAAGGAGAGCCTGAAGTCGATCCTCGACCTGTCCCTGAGGGAAAAGGCCATCCTGTTCCCGATGGTCGCGCTGACGATCTTCTTCGGTTTCTATCCGATGGCGATCCTCGACGTGACACAGGGCGCGGTCGACAACCTGATCCACTCCTATCACGCAGCGCTCGAGGCGGCTGGACAGGTCCAGCAAGCCGCGGCGGCCGCGCACTAACGTTCCGAAGGCGAGAGACGAGACATGTCGGAAATGACCCAATTGCCAGATCTCATTCCGGTGCTGCCGGAGATTTTCCTGGCTGTCGGCGTGATGGTCTTGTTGATGATCGGTGCCTTCGGCGGACCGAGGATCAGCTTCCTTGTCAACGGCATGTCGATGGGACTGATCGCGGCGACCGCCCTATTCGTGCTGCCGTTCGGCGCGAGAATGGGCGAAACCTTCGGCGGCGCCTTCGTGCTCGACGAATTCGCCTATTTCATGAAGCTCCTGGTGCTGATCGGCTCGTTCTTCGCGATCACCATGTCCTGGGCCTATGCGAAATCGCAGGCCTTCGACCGGTTCGAGTATCCGATTCTGATCCTGCTGGCGACGCTCGGCATGCTCTTGATGCTGTCGGCCAATGACATGATCTCGCTCTATCTGGGGCTGGAACTGCAGAGCCTGGCGCTTTACGTGGTCGCGGCGATCAACCGGGATTCGGTGCGCTCGACCGAAGCCGGCCTGAAGTATTTCGTCCTTGGCGCGCTGTCCTCGGGCATGATGCTTTACGGCATGTCGCTGACCTACGGCTTCACCGGCCATACCGGCTTTGCCGAGATTTCCGAAGTGCTTGCCCGCCAGGGCGCATCGATCGGCCTGATCTTCGGCCTGGTGTTCATTCTGGCGGGGCTCGCCTTCAAGATTTCCGCGGTGCCGTTCCACATGTGGACACCGGATGTCTATGAGGGCGCGCCGACGCCCGTGACCGCCTTCCTGGCGGCCGCGCCGAAGGTGGCGGCCATGGGCATGATGGTGCGGATCGTGATCGATGCCTTCCAGCCCGTGACCGCGGACTGGCAGCAGGTGGTCGTGTTCGTGTCGATCGCCTCCATGGCGCTCGGCGCCTTCGCGGCCATCGGCCAGACCAACATCAAGCGCCTGATGGCCTATTCCTCCATCGGTCACATGGGCTATGCGCTGGTCGGCCTTGCGGCGGGGTCGGAGACGGGTGTGGTCGGCGTGATCTTCTACATGACCGCCTATCTCGCCATGACCCTCGGCGTGTTCGCCTGCATCCTGTCCATGCGCCGCAAGGACGGCATGGTGGAAGACATCTACGAGCTTGCCGGCCTGTCGCGCACCAATCTGCCGATGGCGATCCTGCTCGCAGTCCTCATGTGGTCGCTGGCCGGTATCCCGCCGTTCGTCGGCTTCTTCGCCAAGTGGTTCGTGTTCTCCGCCGCCGTCGAGGCAGGGCTTTATCCGCTGGCGGTGATCGGTGTCGTGATGTCGGTGGTCGGCGCCTATTATTACCTGCGGATCATCAAGGTGATGTTCTTCGACGAGCCGGCCGAAGCCTTTGAGCCGATGCCGATGGAACTGCGGGTCGTGCTTGGGCTGTCGGGTGTGTTCGTGGTCTTCTTCGCGATCATGCCGGGTCCGATTGTCGAGGCGGCGACCGTTGCGGCGGAGTCGCTCTTCTGACCGGCCTGTCTTCTCATTCCGGTTCCGGCAGCCGGGCGCGTTCCGCTCCGGGTCTTCGTTTCGAGCATCACGAAACCGTCGGTTCGACCAACACGCTCGCGTTCGAGCGGGCCCGGTCCGGCGATCCGGGCCGTCTCTGGATCTCCGCCGGCGAACAGCTGAAGGGAAGGGGGCGGCTCGGGCGCGACTGGACGTCGCCGCGCGGCAATCTGTTTGCCAGCCTTCTGCTGATCGATCCGGGTCCGGCGGACCGCCTTGCCGAGTTGCCGCTTGTGGCGGCCGTTGCGCTCGCGGAGGCGGTGGACCGGGCAACCGGCGCCCATCATCTGGCCAAGCTCAAATGGCCGAACGACCTTCTGGTCGAAGGCGCAAAGCTGTCCGGTATCCTGCTTGAGGCCGAAACCCTGGCCGACAAGCGCCTGGCGGCGGTGCTCGGCTTCGGCGTGAACTGCGTCTCCCATCCGGAGCTGTCGCTTTATCCCAGCGTCGACCTGGCCGCGCTCGGCTACCGGGTCACGGCCGAGGGGCTTCTGGCCCATCTCAGCGAACGGCTTGCGGAACGGCTTGAAAACTGGCAGAAGGCGGACGGTTTCCTGCCGGTGCGCGCGGCCTGGCTTGAAAGGGCTGCCCATCTCGGTCAGAAAGTGACCGTGCGCAACGCTTCCGATGAAGTTTCCGGAACTTTCCTGGACCTCAACGCCCAGGGTCATCTGGTCCTCAGGCTTGATAATGGCGACTTGAGGACCATCTTCGCTGGGGACGTCTTCTTGCCGGGCTTGAAGCCCTGAATCCGGACCTGTGACGGTTCAGGGGCTCGTCCGGCACCCCAATATAACGCTTGTTTGGAGTTTTGAATGGCATCTGCCAACGACATCGTCTTTTTGCCGCTCGGCGGCGTTGGCGAAATCGGAATGAACCTCGGTCTTTACGGCTACGGCCCCGAAGACGACCGGTCCTGGCTTATCGTCGATTGCGGCGTGTCCTTTGCCGGTCCGGAGCTGCCGGGGATCGATCTGGTTCTGCCCGACATCAAGTTCCTCGAAGAGGAAGTCGACAACATCGTCGGCATGGTCATCACCCACGCGCATGAAGACCATTACGGCGGGATCATCCATCTGTGGCCGTTCCTGAAGGTGCCGGTTTATGCAACCGCCTTCACCGCCGGCCTCCTGGAAGCCAAATACGAGAGCGAACCGGGATCGGAAAAGGTGCCGGTCACCATCGTCAAGCAGGGCGAACGGCACAAGATCGGTCCCTTCGACGTGGAATTCGTCGCGATGGCGCATTCCATCCCCGAGCCGTGCGCCCTTGCGATCCGGACGCCGGCTGGCCTGGTGGTTCACACCGGCGACTGGAAAATCGACCCGACGCCGGGCGTCGGCCGTCCGATCGACATGGACCGCCTGGCCGAGATCGGCCGGGAAGGGGTGATGGCGCTCGTGTGCGACAGCACCAATGCGATCCGCGACGGCGAAAGCCCGAGCGAGGCCGATGTCGCGGTCGAATTGAAGAAAATCATCAAGTCGGCCAAACATCGGGTGGCGGTGACGACCTTCGCGTCCAACGTGGCACGGATCCGCGCCGTCACCGAGGCCGCGGCCGCCGCGGGCCGGGACGTTGTCGTCGTCGGCCGGTCCATGCACCGGGTGATCGATGTGGCCGGCGAACTCGGCTATCTGGACAATCTGCCGACCTTCCACGACGAGGAAGCCTTCGGCTATCTGCCCCGCGACAAGGTGGTGCTGCTTTGCACCGGTTCGCAGGGGGAAGCCCGGGCCGCCCTTTCCAGGATCGCGGCCGGCGATCACCGCAACATCGCCCTGTCCAAGGGCGACATGGCGATTTTCTCCTCGCGCACGATCCCGGGGAACGAGAAGGCCGTCGGCGAGGTGATGAACCATTTCGCCAAGACCGGCGTCGAGATCGTTACCGACCGGGACGGGCTGGTCCATGTGTCCGGCCATCCGCGCCGGGGCGAACTGGAACAGCTCTACAAATTGCTCAAGCCGAAAGTCGTGGTTCCCGTCCACGGCGAACCGTTGCATCTTGCAGCGCACGCGGACTTCGCGGCGGCGCAGAAGGTGCCGGAAGTGGTGCGCGGCAAGAATGGTGACATCATGCGCCTTGTGTCCGGTTCCGCCGGGATCATTGACGAAGCGCCGTCCGGAATCATGGTCAAGGACGGCAACATCCTCGACGATCCGGAAGTGACCGGGGTCAAGGAACGGCGCAAACTGTCCTATGCCGGGGCGGTTGTCGTGTCGCTGGTGGTGGACCGGGCGGGCGATCTCATGGACGATCCGGAAATCGCCCCGATGGGCATTCCGGATACGGACGACGAAGGCGAGCCGATGGAGGATATCATCTCCAAGGCCGTGGTCGGCGCGGTCCGGAGCATTCCGAAGGCGCGGCGCAAGGACAAGAACCTGGTCGGCGAGGCGGCCCGAAGGGCCGCGCGCGCGGCGGTGCTTGAGGTATGGGGGAAGAAGACCCTGTGCAAGGTGCTGGTCACCCGTATTTGATTTCTGCCCGGGCCTTGAGACCCGGGTATCAGGATGGGAGTGAGGTTCATGATCGGTCGGCTGAATCACGTGGCGATCGCGGTTTCCGACATCGAGGCGGCGGCTGCGGTCTACCGCGATACCCTCGGCGCGGATGTGTCGGAAAAGGTCGCGCAACCGGACCACGGGGTGTCGACGGTGTTCATCAACCTGCCCAACACCAAGATCGAACTGCTCGAACCGCTCGGCGAGACTTCGCCGATTGCGAAATTCCTGGAAAAGAATCCCTCCGGCGGGATTCATCACGTCTGTTACGAGGTCGATGACATCATCGCGGCCCGCGACAAGCTGCTCGCCGACGGCGCGCGCGTGCTCGGCGACGGCGAGCCGAAGATCGGCGCCCACGGCAAGCCGGTGCTGTTCCTGCACCCGAAGGACTTTCTGGGCACCCTGACCGAGCTGGAAGAGGCCTGACGTCGGTCAGCCGCACCGGTTGCCGATCAACATTCGCGGCAGCACCGGGCGCGGCGGCCGGCACGGACGGATGGGGGACCGGAGGGTGCGACAAAGACAGGCAGCCTGCGCGACCGGAACCAATTGGCCGCGGCGGTCGGCCTGTGTTAGGAGGTCTGAACCGGCATCGTCGGCGAGAGGCCGTTCGCCCGGACGTGTCGTCCGCGGTGCGTCATGCCGCAACCTGTCCCGGTGTGGATATCCGTTTCCTTTAAAAGGGATTGCCCCGGGCCCTGTCCAACGAACTGAAAAGGCATAAGCGATCACAATGAGCCTGACCTACGGAATCGCCGTCTATTTCATGATGTGGTGGATCCTGTTGTTTGCGTTTCTGCCGTTTGGATTCCGACGCACCCAGGAGGAAGCGGGCGAGGTCGTGCCGGGTTCGGATCCGGGCGCGCCTGAAAAGCCGAGGTTCCTGCGGGTGATCATTCTGAACACCGTCGTGACATCGCTCCTGTTTGCCGGGTTCTATCTGCTCAAAACCTCCGGGTTTACCCTGGATGACCTGCCGTTCTGACCTGAATACCCGGCGGCGTTGATTCGTCGGGGCGTAAGGTCGCTCGGCATGTCGAGATAGAAGTGCCTATACGGTCGGCAACGGCTCAGCAGGCAGAAAAAAAGGCAGAGCCGAGCTCTGCCTTATGAAAAGTTCCGCGTCCAATTATCCCTCTTGCCTCACTGTATTCATTCGAATTCCAGTGGGTCGGCTGCGACCGTAACGGGCGCCGGAGGGATCTTCCTCCCAAGACTCAGACCGCGATGCCTATATAAGGGGTAGGTACATTTGCCTACGGCCCTTTTTCTTATGCGCAGACACTATAGGATCGAATGACGGTTGTCACCTATTTGTGTCATAAAGCATATTTTTTTTGCTTGCACAGGAGTTTAGCAGGCGTTGGACCTCCGATTGCTGCCGCTTTTTAAGGCATTTGAGGAGAGAAAGTCAGGGGCTGCCCCGCTTTGCACTTGTCATTCGACGGCGCATGCGCTTTGACTGCGATCCGAATTCAACAACCCCTCGACCCCAGAGTGAAATTCATGCGTCTGTCCCGCTTCTTTCTGCCCATCCTGAAGGAAACGCCCAAGGAGGCGGAAATCGTCTCCCACCGGCTCATGCTGCGTGCGGGCATGATCCGTCAGCAATCCGCCGGGATCTATTCCTGGCTGCCTCTGGGACACCGGGTGCTGCGCAAGATCGAGCGGATCGTGGAGGAGGAACAGGCGCGGGCCGGCGCGATCCAGCTGCTGATGCCGACCATCCAGTCCGCGGAGCTGTGGCGGGAGAGCGGCCGTTACGACGCCTATGGCAAGGAGATGCTGCGCATCACCGACCGGCATGAGCGCGACATGCTCTACGGGCCGACCAACGAGGAGATGATCACCGACATCTTTCGCGCCTATGTCCGGTCCTACAAGGATCTGCCGCTGAACCTCTATCACATCCAGTGGAAGTTCCGTGACGAGGTCCGGCCGCGCTTCGGGATCATGCGCGGCCGCGAGTTCCTGATGAAGGACGCCTATTCGTTCGATCTCGATCAGGAGCGGGCGGTTGAGGCCTATAACCGGATGTTCGTCGCCTACCTGCGGACCTACAAGCGCATGGGCCTGACGGCGATCCCGATGCGCGCGGAAACGGGGCCCATCGGCGGCGACCTGAGCCACGAGTTCATCGTCCTGGCCGATACCGGCGAAAGCGCCGTTTACTGTCACGCCGACTACCTGGCAAAGTCCATTCCCGGAGATGACGTGGATTTCGACGGCGACCTGAGTTCCATCGTGGCCGACTGGACCTCCCACTACGCGGCAACGGAAGATGTCGTCGACATGGGCGAATTCGAAGCGTCGGTGCCGGAAGACAAGCGGATCGTCGCGCGCGGCATCGAGGTCGGCCAGACCTTCTATTTCGGCACCAAGTACTCCGATCCGATGGGGGCGAAGGTGGCAACGGCCGACGGCACCGAAGTTCCGGTGCATATGGGATCCTACGGTATCGGCGTGTCGCGGCTGCTGGGTGCGATCATCGAGGCAAGCCACGACGATGACGGCATCATCTGGCCGGCGTCGGTCGCGCCGTTCCATGTGGGCCTGGTCAACCTGAAGGCCGGGGACGACCTGACAGATACCGCCTGCGCGGATCTCTACGGCAAGCTGGAGCGGGCCGGCATCGAGGTGCTTTACGACGATACCGATGCCCGGGCCGGATCGAAATTCGCCACCATGGACCTGATCGGCCTGCCGTATCAGGTGGTCGGCGGACCGCGCGGCCTTAAAGATGGCGTGTTTGAGGTTAAGAACCGGGCCACGGGCGAGAAGGAAATGCTGTCCCCAGAAGCAACGCTGAACAAGCTCGTTGCGGCATTGACGGCGTAAGTCTGCTCGCCGATCCTCCGAAGGGGGCGATTCTGGGAACGGAATCCGGGGGCCCGATGGCAAGTGGACCTATGATGACGGCACAAGGAACGGCAGAGGCCGCTGAAAATCTGGAAGCGGTCTCCGGAACAAAGCCCTTTGCGGCTTTCGAGTGGATGATAGCCGGACGCTATCTGCGTTCCAGGCGGCGCGAGACGTTCATCTCGGTAATCGCCGGGTTCTCGTTCGCGGGCATCATGCTGGGCGTGGCGACGCTGATCATCGTCATGGCCGTCATGAACGGTTTCCGCAGCGAGCTGCTCGACAAGATCCTGGGCATCAACGGCCATATGCTGCTCCAGCCCATCGACCAGCCGCTGACCGACTACGACGTGGTCGCAAAGCGGCTCGAGACCGTTCCCGATGTCATCAGCGCCATTCCCTTCGTGGAAGGCCAGGCCCTGGTCTCCGGACCGGCAGGCAATCTCGGCGGACTGGTCCGGGGGCTCCATGAAGCCGACATGCGGCGGATTCCGCTCGTGGCCAATGAGAAATTGCGCGGAACGCTCGACGATTTCGATTCAGGCAGGGGCATCGCCATCGGATCACGCATGGCGCAGCAGCTCGGGGTGACGCTCGGCGACAACGTCACGATCATTTCGCCCAGGGGCAACGTCACGCCGATGGGGGTGACGCCCCGGGTCAAGGCCTATCCGGTGGCGGCGATCTTTGAAATAGGCATGAGCGAATACGACGCCACCTTCGTCTTCATGCCGATCGGGGAAGCGCAACAGTTTTTCCGGATGGACGACAAGGCCACCGGCATTGAGATCTACGTGCTCGACCCGGACCGGGTCGGCGAAATGAAGCCGGCGATCGAGGATGCCGCCGCCCGCCCGGCCTTCACATCCGACTGGCGCCAGCGCAATGTGACCTTCTTCTCCGCCCTCGAGGTGGAGCGCAACGTGATGTTCATCATCCTGACGCTGATCGTCCTGGTCGCGGCGCTCAACATCATCTCCGGGCTGATCATGCTGGTGAAGGACAAGGGCAGGGACATCGCGATTCTGCGCACCATGGGTGCGACCCGGGGATCGATCATGCGGATCTTCCTGATCACCGGGGCCAGCATCGGTTTTGTCGGGACCTTCGCAGGCTTCCTGCTGGGGCTCGTCGTCTGCCTCAATATCGAGAGCATCCGCCAGTTCATTTCCTGGATCACGCAGACGCAGATCTTCGATCCGACGCTCTATTTCCTGTCCCGCCTGCCGGCGGACATCGACAGCGGCGAAACGGTCATGGTGCTGGTGATGGCGCTGGTGCTGTCCTTGCTTGCGACCCTTTATCCGGCCTGGCGCGCGGCGCGCCTCGATCCCGTCGAAGCGCTGAGGTACGAGTGATGGATATGCGCACGGATCCTGGAAGACAGGCCGCAAGCCGGCCGGCCGTTCTGGAGCTCAAGTCCATCGAGCGCTGTTTTCAGGAAGGCGACAACGAACTGCGGATCCTGAGCGGCGCGGAAATGCGGCTCGGTGCCGGTGAAATGGTCGCGCTCGTCGCCCCTTCGGGCACCGGCAAGTCGACCCTTCTGCACATCGCGGGCCTTCTGGAGCATCCCGACAGCGGCGACGTCTTTATCGGCGGACGCAATTGTTCGGAGCTGGATGACGACCACCGCACGGAGATCCGCCGGAACGATGTCGGCTTCGTTTATCAGTTCCATCATCTCCTGCCGGAATTCACCGCGCTGGAAAACATCATGATGCCGCAGATGATCCGCGGCCTCAGCAAGGACGTCGCCGCCGAACGGGCTCAGGAGCTGCTGGAATACATGCGGATGGGGGCGAGGGCCTCGCATCGCCCGTCCGAACTGTCGGGGGGCGAGCAGCAGCGCGTCGCCGTTGCCCGGGCGGTCGCCAACGCGCCGCGGCTCCTGCTGCTGGACGAGCCGACGGGCAACCTCGATCCGCATACCGCGCATTACGTGTTCGACGCGTTGAAGGCGCTTGTCCGCGCCTCCGGCGTCGCGACCCTGTTTGCGACCCATAACATGGAACTTGCCGGCCGGATGGACCGGTCGATCACCCTGGAAAACGGCAAGATCATTCCGCTTTGAGCCGCCCGATCCGGCAGGGAGAACCAAACCGGAACGGGTGTTTGCAAGGCTTTATGATCGCAATCAATCGTTGAGAACAAAAAGAGCTTGCAAAGAGAACATAAATGGAACATATTGGTTATATAGAGTTGAGTATCCTGTTTTGGAGGACGACATGATCTACATGGCCCGCGATTTTGCCGCACTCGGTTCTCTCGTCTGTTTTTGCGCGACCCTCGCCGTCTGGGGCGATGTTCTCCTCGGGCTTCACTAGGGTCCCGGCCCTCAGTCGGCGCGTCCGCTTTTAAAGCGCGGCTGTGCGTTGGAATGCGCACCCTGGAATTGTTCGGGCGGGATGAAAGCCGTTGCCGGCGCCTGAGGAAAATCGGTCCGAAGGCGGTGAAGACTGGTGATTAACCGCTTTCCCGCCTCGACAGCCGGTTCGTGAACCGGTTCACTTGTCCGCGATTCCCGACCGAACGGTGGTGTGCGTGATGACAAGTCCTGAGACTCCCGAGCAGAGAACCTCCGATGAGGCCGGCGAGGTCGGGTTCGTCCACCTGAGGGTTCATTCCGCCCTGTCGCTGCTGGAAGGCGCGTTGCCGATCAAGAAACTCCTTGATCTGGCAAAGGCGGATGCGCAGCCGGCGCTCGCCATTACCGACACCGGCAATCTGTTCGGCGCGCAGGAGTTTTCCGCCAAGGCCTGGGGGGCGGGGATCCAGCCGATCATCGGCTGTCAGTTGTCCGTCGATTTCAAGGATGGCGCCGATGGCGGACGGCGGGGCGAACCGCCGCTTTCCAACGTCATTCTGCTGGCCATGAACGAGGCCGGTTACGCCAATCTGATGGAATTGAGCTCGCGCGCCTTTCTCGATACCGAGACAGGGCTCATTCCGCATGTGTCACTTGATTACCTGGAAGAAAAATCCGACGGACTGATCCTTCTGACCGGAGGCAGTCTCGGACCGATCGGCAAGATGCTGACGTCGGGACAGAAGGATCTGGCTCGGGCACGGCTCCTGCGTCTGGCGGAAGCGTTCAAGGGCCGATGCTACGTCGAACTCCAGCGCCACGGCACGGAGGAAGAGCGGCGCACCGAAGCGGCCTTCATCGATCTTGCCTACGAGTTCGGCCTGCCGCTGGTCGCCTCCAACGAGGCCTTCTTCCCGAGTCGTGAGGACTATGAAGCCCACGACGCGCTGATCTGCATCGCGGAAGGGCGGGTGATCATCGAGGAAGACCGGCGCCGTCTGACGCCGGAGCATTATTTCAAGCCGCGGGCGGAAATGTGCGAGCTGTTCGCCGATCTGCCGGAGGCGCTTGCCTCGACGGTGGAGATCGCGCGGCGCTGCAGCTACCGGCCGGTCCGGCGCGATCCGATCCTGCCGCGTTTTGCCGGTGCCGATGCCGATCCGGAGGAAGCGGAGAAGGCGGAGGCCGAAGAACTCAGACGCCAGGCAAGGGAGGGGCTGACGGAGCGGCTCGAGGCCCATGGCCTGGCGCCGGAACTTGAGGAAAAGGACTACTGGGACCGGCTCGACTACGAACTCGGCATCATCGAGCGGATGAAGTTCCCGGGCTACTTCCTCATCGTTGCCGATTTCATCAAGTGGGCCAAGGCCCACGATATTCCGGTCGGTCCGGGCCGCGGATCGGGCGCGGGCTCGCTGGTCGCATGGTCGCTGACCATCACCGACCTCGATCCGATGCGGTTCTCGCTCCTGTTCGAGCGCTTTCTCAATCCGGAACGCGTTTCCATGCCGGACTTCGACATCGACTTCTGCCAGACCCGGCGGGAAGAGGTGATCCGCTACGTTCAGGAGAAATACGGCCGCAAGCAGGTCGCCCAGATCATCACCTTCGGGTCGCTGCAGGCGCGCGCCGTGCTGCGCGACGTCGGCCGTGTGCTGCAGATGCCCTACGGCCAGGTCGACCGGCTGTGCAAGCTGGTGCCGGCAAACCCGGCCAATCCGGTCACGCTCGCCCAGGCCATCGACGACGAACCCCGGCTGCGAGAAGCGGCGCGCGACGAGGAAATCGTCGACAAGCTTCTGAAGATGGCGCAGAAGCTGGAAGGACTTTACCGGCACGCCTCGACCCATGCCGCGGGCGTGGTGATCGGCGACCGGCCGCTGGAGCAGCTCGTCCCTCTCTACCGCGATCCGCGCTCCGACATGCCCGTCGCCCAGTTCAACATGAAGATGGTCGAGGATGCCGGGCTGGTGAAGTTCGACTTCCTCGGGCTGAAGACGCTGACGGTGATCGATACGGCGGTGAAGCTGATCGAGCGGCGCGGCATCGAGGTGGATGTGTCCTCCCTGCCGATCGACGACGAAAAGACCTATCAGCTTCTGGCCAGGGGCGAGACCTTCGGCGTGTTCCAGCTGGAAAGCCAGGGGATGCGCCGGGCGATCGCCGGCATGAAGCCGGACCGGTTCGAGGACATCATTGCGCTGGTGGCGCTCTATCGCCCGGGGCCGATGGAGAACATTCCCGTCTATAACGCGGTCAAGCACGGCGAGCAGGACCCGGACTGCCTGCACCCGCTCCTGGAACCGATCCTGATGGAGACGAACGGCATTATCGTCTACCAGGAGCAGGTGATGCAGATCGCCCAGGTGCTGTCCGGCTATTCGCTCGGCGAAGCCGACCTGCTGCGCCGCGCCATGGGCAAGAAGATTGCCGCGGAAATGGAAATCCAGCGGGCGCGCTTCGTGGACGGCGCGGTGGAGCGGGGGATCAGCACGGGTCAGGCGGGCACGATCTTCGACCTTGTGGCGAAGTTCGCCAACTACGGCTTTAACAAGTCGCATGCGGCCGCTTACGCGCTCGTCTCCTATCATACCGCCTGGCTGAAGGCGAACCATCCGGTCGAATTCATGGCGGCCTCCATGACCCTCGACCTGGGCAACACCGACAAGCTCGGCGATTTCCGCCAGGAAGCCCGGCGGATGGGCATCGAGATCGTGCCGCCGACGATCAACCGTTCCATGGTTCATTTCGACGTGGACGACGGCAGGATCATCTACGCCATGGGCGCCATCAAGGGGGTGGGCGAACAGGCGGTGGAGCATATCGTCGACGTCCGCGGCGACGCGCCGTTCACGAGCCTGGGCGATTTCGCCCGGCGCATCTCGCCGAAATTCCTGAACAAGCGGACCCTGGAAAACCTGGTCGCGGCCGGCGCCTTTGATGAGCTGGAGCCCAACCGGGCGCGGGTGCTGGAAGGGCTCGACCGGATCATGGGGCTGGCCCAGCGGACGGAGGAAAACAAGAGCCTGGGCCAGGATGAACTGTTCGGCGGCAGCGAGGGCGACGAGCCGCTTCAGTTGCCGGATGCGGCTCCTTGGACCGGCGAGGAGAAACTCCAGCGCGAACATGCCGCCATCGGTTTCTACCTGTCCGCTCACCCGCTCGACGACTTCGGACCGCTCATGGAAAAGATGCGGGTACAGCCCTGGGCGAAATTCGCCGAAGCCGTGAAGAAGGGGGCATCCGCCGGACGGCTGGCCGGCACGGTGCTGTCCAGGCAGGAGCGCAAGACCCGCACCGGCAGCCGGATGGGCATCGTCCGCCTGTCGGACGCCACCGGCCAGTATGAGGGCCTGCTGTTCAAGGAAAAGCTGGAACAGTTCCGCGACCAGCTCGAGCCGGGGCGTTCCGTCGTGCTGCTGGTCGGCGCCGACATGCGCGACGACGAGCCGTCGATCCGGATCGAACAGGTCGATCCGATCGAGACGGTCGTCACCCGGCTTCAGAAAAGCATGCGGGTGTTCTTGCGGGACGAGCGGCCCGTGGAAAGCCTGCGCCGGCATCTTCACGTGCGCGGCGAGGGAGAGGTCACGGTCGTGGTGCTTCTCGACAACGGGACCCGCGAAGTCGAGGTCAAGCTGCCGGGCCGGTTCCGCCTGTCGCCGGAGATCGCCGGCGCGCTCAAGGCCGTGCCGGGCATCACCGACGTGCAGATGGCGTGAGACCTGAAAAACTGTCCCTTGGGCCTTGAATTCACAAAGCGGTCCAACTATAAGGCGCCCATTCCACACGCAAGGGGCGGAAACCGAGCTTATCGGCCTTCCATCCGGTGACCGTCTGGAGCTTCGCTTTTTGAAGCACCTTCGGTCCAAATCCTCTTGCGGAGGTCAAACCGGAAAATCAGGAGTTCAAGGGCCATGGCTCTGCCCGATATCAACATGCGTCAGCTCTTGGAAGCTGGCGTTCACTTCGGCCACCAGAAGCACCGCTGGAACCCGCGCATGGGCCAGTACATCTTCGGTGTCCGCAATGACGTTCACATCATCGATCTTGCCCAGACCGTTCCGCTTCTGCATCAGGCCCTGAAGGCCGTCAGCGATACGGTTGCCGGTGGCGGCCGCGTTCTTATCGTCGGCACCAAGCGCCAGGCGCAGGATGCCGTCGCAACGGCCGCGCGCAACTCCGCGCAGTATTTCGTCAATGCCCGCTGGCTGGGCGGTATGCTGACCAACTGGAAGACCATCTCCCAGTCGATCCAGCGCCTGCGCAAGCTGGAAGAAACGCTCAATTCCGACGCCGCCAACGCGCTGACGAAGAAAGAGCGCCTGTTCATGGACCGCGAGCGTGAAAAGCTCGAGCGGAACCTGGGCGGCATCAAGGACATGGGCGGTATTCCGGACCTGATCTTCGTGATCGATACCAACCGGGAAGCCATCGCCATCCAGGAAGCCCGCCGCCTGGGCATTCCGGTCGCCGCGATCCTCGATTCGAACTCCAGCCCGGAAGGCATCAGCTATCCGGTGCCGGGCAACGATGACGCCGGCCGTGCCATCACGCTTTACTGCGACCTGATTGCGCGCTCTGCCATCGACGGTATTTCCCGCGCCCAGGGCGCGTCCGGCATGGATGTCGGTGCCGCGGAAGAAGCCCCGGTCGAAGAGGCCCTGGCCGAAGCCGAGGCTGAAGAAGCTGCTGCCGTTGAAGAGGCTCCGGCCGAGGAAGCAGGTGCGGCTGAAGAGACACCGGCCGAGGAAACTGCCGCTCAGGCATAGGTCAAGTCTTCTGCCGCTGCGGAACCGGCGGCAGAAACCTGTTGAATTCGCAATCGGGGCTGTAATTCGTTGCGGCCCCGTCATAAAGGCGCGGGTGATCTACCGTTACACCGTGCCGTATCAATAACCCCCATCCACGAGGCAATCGATGAGCATTACCGCTGCGATGGTAAAAGAGCTCCGCGAGAAATCCGGCGCTGGCATGATGGACTGCAAGACCGCCCTGACCGAATCGGGCGGCGATATGGAAGCCGCCGTTGACTGGCTGCGCACCAAGGGCCTGGCAAAGGCTGCCAAGAAGGCAGGCCGCGTTGCCGCTGAAGGCCTGGTCAGCGTTGCCGCTGAAGGCGGCAAGGCAGCCGTTATCGAACTGAACTCCGAAACGGACTTCGTTGCCCGCAATGAAGGTTTCCAGGAACTGGTCAAGAACGTGGCCGGTGTCGCGGTCGAAACCGACGGTTCGCTGGACGCGGTCAACGCGGCCACGATCGGCGGCAAGTCGGTCGCCGACGCGATCACCGACGCGATCGCCACCATCGGCGAGAACATGACGCTCCGCCGTACGGCGATGCTGTCCGTTTCCGAAGGTGTCGTGTCGACCTATGTGCACGGCGCGGTTGCCGACGGTCTCGGCAAGATCGGCGTTCTCGTCGCCCTGGAATCTTCCGGCGACAAGGACAAGCTGAACGGTCTCGGTCGTCAGATCGCGATGCATGTTGCCGCAACCAGCCCGCTGGCCCTGAACACCGATGAACTCGACCCGGCCGTCGTGGAACGCGAAAAGAGCGTGTTCTCCGAACAGGCGCGCGAATCCGGCAAGCCGGAAAACATCATCGAAAAGATGGTGGAAGGCCGCCTGCGCAAGTTCTATGAGGAAGTCACGCTGATCAAACAGGCCTTCGTGATCGACCCGGACAAGACGGTCGAACAGGCTGTCGAGGCGCTGGCCAAGGATCTTGGAACGCCCGTCAAGCTCGCCGGTTTCGTTCGCTTCGCCCTCGGCGAAGGGATCGAGAAGGAAGAGCAAGACTTCGCCGCAGAGGTGGCGGCAGCCTCCGGGCACTGAGTTTTAAAAGCGCCGGCTTCGACCGGCGCTTTTTTTTGAGAGGCCACAACAAGAAATAGGGTTCCGCCATGACCAATCCGCTCCGCTGGAAACGCGTGCTTCTGAAGCTGTCAGGGGAGGCGCTTATGGGGAACCAGTCCTTCGGGATCGATCCGGCCATCGTGCAGCGGATCGCGAAGGAAATCGCCGATGCCGTGACACTCGGTGCCCAGGTCGGCGTCGTTGTCGGCGGCGGCAACATCTTCCGGGGCGTTGCCGTGGCCGCAAAGGGCGGCAACCGGGTAACCGGCGACCACATGGGCATGCTGGCCACGATCATGAACAGCCTGACGCTCGCCGACGCCCTGCGCCGGCTGAAGGTCCAGGCGCGCGTGCTGTCGGCGGTGCCGGTTCCCTCCATTTGCGAAACCTTCACGCAACGGGTCGCCGAGCGCTACATGGAAGACGGTGACGTGATCGTGTTCGCCGGCGGCACCGGCAATCCGTTCTTCACAACAGATTCCGGCGCGGCCCTGAGGGCGGCGGAGATGAAATGCGATGCCTTCCTGAAAGGCACGCAGGTCGATGGCGTCTATTCCGAAGACCCGAAGGTCAATCCGGATGCGGTGCGTTACGACACGCTCGGCTACGAGGAAGTCATCCAGCGCGACCTCAAGGTCATGGACACGACCGCAATCGCGCTTGCGCGGGACAATTCCATTCCTGTTATCGTATTTTCCATTCATACACCGGGTGCACTGGTCAGCGTTTTGCAGGAAACCGGCACTTATACGGTCGTCGGCGGCTGAGGGTTTTCCGTTTTAGCCGTGCCGTGCCCCTTGTGTTTCGTCGCGAGTGTGCCATCTTGGCGCCGGCTGAGAGCTTATTAAAACGAACGAATTAGAATGAAGTGAGGACAATATGCCCGTAGAAGGTATTGATCTGGACGATCTGAAGCGCCGCATGCAAGGCGCGCTGTCCGTCCTGAAAACCGAATTCGCCGGGCTGCGCACGGGCCGCGCCTCCGCCAGCATGATGGATCCGATCAACGTCGAGGCCTACGGCCAGACGATGCCGATCAACCAGGTGGCCACGGTGAGTGTGCCCGAGCCGCGCATGGTCGCGGTGCAGGTGTGGGACAAGGGCATGGTGGCCGCGGTCGAGAAGGCGATCCGCGAATCGAACCTCGGACTCAATCCCGTCGTTGACGGCCAGCTGCTGCGGCTGCCGATCCCGGAACTCAACCAGGAACGGCGCCAGGAACTGATCAAGGTCGCCCACAAATATGCCGAACAGGCCAAGGTCGCCATCCGGCACGTGCGCCGCGACGGCATGGATACGGCCAAGAAGCTGGAAAAAGACGGTGACATCAGCCAGGACGACAGCAGGGTCGCGTCAGACGAGGTCCAGAAGCTGACCGACAGCATGATCGGCGAGGTCGATGCCATGCTGGAGAAAAAAGAGCAGGAAATCTCCCAGGTCTGATGAGCTTCGGCTGAAAGCAGGGTCCCTCATGACGGTCAGTCCCGATCGAAAATCCGAGGATACGGCGCCCGATGCGGCCGCAGGCGTGTTGCCGCGGCATGTCGCCTTTATCATGGACGGAAACGGTCGTTGGGCGACCGCCAGGGGGCTACCGCGCACCGAAGGCCATCGTCACGGCCTGGAAGCCTTGCGCCGGACGATCCGGCATGCGGTCCGGACCGGCATCCGCTACGTGACGATCTACAGCTTCTCATCGGAAAACTGGAGCCGTCCGCAGCCGGAAGTCAGCTTCCTGATGGGGCTCTTGCGCCGGTTCGTGCAACGGGACCTGACCGAGATCCACAACGCCAATGTCCGAATCAAGGTGATTGGCGATCGGGAGACCCTGGAAACCGGTATCCGCGCGCTGTTGGCCGAGGCGGAGGAGCTGACCCGCAACAACACGGGCATGACCCTTGTTGTGGCCTTCAACTACGGGTCACGCGACGAAATCACCCGTTCGGTGCGCCGGCTAGCGGAAGAGGTCGCCGACGGCCGGCTCGCTCCGCAGGATATCTGCGAAGAGACCATCACCAGCCGGCTCGATACGGCGGGTATTCCCGATCCGGATCTGATCATCCGCACCAGTGGCGAACTGCGCCTGTCCAATTTCCTGATGTGGCAGGCGGCTTATTCCGAATTCCACTTTTCTCCCGTCCATTGGCCCGACTTCGACGAGGCGGCATTTGACCGGGCCCTGTCCGATTTCATGGGCCGTGAACGCCGTTTCGGCGGCCTGACCGCCAAAGCCCTCTAGGATGTCCGACCTGAAGGGGAATACGTCGGACAAGGGCCCGAAAAACAAATCCGATTTGAGACTTCGGGTTCTGTCAGCGGCGGTCCTCGGACCAATCGTGCTCGGTCTGGCCTGGCTGGGCGGCCCCGCGTTCGGTGCGCTTGTGCTCGTGACGGGCGTGTTGTTTCTGCGCGAATGGTTCGCCATGACCGGAACCGGGCATCTGACGGGCCGCGCCGTCGCCGGGTATCTGGTCCTCGTTGTGGCCGCGATCGCCTATCACCTGGGGTATCCGGGACTGTCGCTTGCCTGTCCTGTCGGGGGCGCCATCGCCCTTTACGGCTTGAGCGGCTTCAGTCGGGCAGGGCGTTGGGCCGCCGAGGGCCTGATCTATGGCGGTGTTGCCCTCTACGCGCTGCTTGCCATCAGGGGCGGGGAGCAGGGGGTGGAATTTCTGTTTTTCCTTCTGGTTCTGGTATGGGCGACGGATATCGCGGCCTATTTTACCGGAAGGCGCTTTGGCGGGCCGAAGCTCTGGAGGAAAATCTCGCCGAACAAGACCTGGTCGGGTGCCATCGGCGGCCTGGTCAGCGCCGTGGTGCTCGGCGTCGCCGCCGCGGCGGTCGCCGGGCAGGTTCAACTCATCGCCTGGGCGGTGCTCGCCGCCGTCCTGTCGGTTGTCTCGCAATTGGGCGACCTTCTGGAATCCGGCGTGAAACGGCGGTTCGACGTGAAGGATTCCAGCCATCTCATCCCCGGACACGGCGGCATCATGGACCGTGTCGACGGGCTGGTTGCCGCCGCAATTGCAGCGGTGGCGCTCGGATTGCTGTTCGGCGGACGCGCCGCGGACCCGATCGCGGGTCTGGGGCTCGGTTAGGCATCCTGTGTACAGGTGAAACCGGCCGGGATGCCCAGACACGTCATGACAGATCGGTTTTTCCGCCGCCATGCGACCCGGGATGAAAGCAGTTTGAACTATAAGGACAGTTTCATGGACGCGTCGTCGTCTTCGTTGCCTCGAGTGGAATTGGAACCCGCATCGGGTGCGATGCGTCTGATCGTGCTCGGGGCGACCGGCTCCATCGGCAAGAGCACCCTGGACCTCGTCATGCGCAATCCCGAGCGTTTCAAGGTGACGGCGCTCGTGGCCAACAACAACGCCGACGAACTGGCCCGGCTCGCGCGGCAGGTCAATGCCGAAGCCGCCGTTCTGGCCAGCGAGACCCATGGCAAGGCCCTGGCGGAGGCTCTTTCTGGCAGCGGCGTTGCGGTTTCGTCCGGGACCCAGGCGGTTCTGGATGCGGTTGAACGTCCCGCCGACATGGTCGTCGCCGGCATCGTGGGGGCGGCCGGGCTTATGCCGACGCTCGCGGCAATCAAGCCCGGGCGGGCGATCGCCCTTGCCAACAAGGAATGCCTCGTCTCCGCCGGTGACCTTTTCATGGAGACGATTCGTCAGACCGGTGCCACCCTTCTGCCCGTCGACAGCGAGCACAACGCCATCTTCCAGGTGTTCGAGCCGGAAAACCGGCGGGAAGTGGAAAAGATCATATTGACCGCATCGGGCGGGCCGTTCCGCACGACGCGCCTGGAGGACATGGCCGCGATCACGCCGGAGCAGGCGCTCAGGCATCCCAACTGGGAAATGGGGCAGCGGATCACGATCGACAGCGCGACCCTTATGAACAAGGGCTTCGAGGTGATCGAGGCTTTCCACCTGTTTCCGGTCGAGTTCGACCAGCTGGGTGTCCTTGTTCATCCGCAATCCGTCATTCACGGGTTGGTGCAATACACCGACGGCTCCCTTCTGGCGCAGATGGGGTCGCCGGACATGCGCACGCCGATCGCCCATTGCCTTGCATGGCCGAAACGGATGTCGGTGCCGCTCAGGCGGCTTGATCTGGCGGAAATCGGCTCTCTCACCTTCGAAAAGCCGGATCCGGTCCGGTTCCCCGCGCTTGGCCTGGCACTATCGGCGCTCAGGCGCGGCGGCGGAGCGACCTGCGTGTTGAATGCCGCCGATGAGGTCGCCGTCAGTGCCTTCCTCGACGGCCGGCTCAGGTTTCCGGATATTCCGGCCGCGGTCGAGGCGACCATGGACAGGCTGGAGTCCGCCGGACGGCTGAACCGGCCTGACAGTGCCGAGGCCGTCATGGCGCTGGACGGGGAAGCACGCGTCATCTGTGCCGACTGGGTGTCCGGGCGAAGCGGAAGACAGAACCAAGGCTAACGGCAAAGGAATTCGGGAAAAACCGGTTCCCGACCATTAACGTGCCGTAATCTCGTAATCTGCTAGCCTGCAAATCAATACACCGAGCGAACGCGCCGCAAAACAGGAATACTCAATGGAACTTCTTTCCTCGGCCTTCGGACTTGTGTCCGGTTATATCGTGCCGTTTCTGTTCGTTCTGACCATCGTCGTCTTCTTCCATGAGCTGGGCCATTTCCTGGTCGCCCGGTGGTGCGGGGTGAAGGTGGATGCCTTTTCCGTCGGTTTCGGGCGGGAACTTTTCGGGCGAACCGACAAGAAGGGAACCAGGTGGCGCCTGTCGTTGATCCCGCTCGGCGGCTATGTGAAATTCGCCGGCGATGAAAATGCGGCCAGTGTTCCGGATCGCGAATGGATCGCGGCCATGCCGCCCGAAGAACGCGCCGGGGCCTTCATCGCCAAGCCGGTCTGGCAACGCGCCGCGGTCGTTGCGGCCGGGCCGATCGCGAACTTCATCCTTTCGATCGCTATTTTTGCCTTTATCTTCATGCTCTTCGGTCGAATCGTGACAGCGCCGGTTGTCGACACTGTGCAGCCCGACAGCGCGGCCGCAGCCGGCGGCCTGAAACCGGGCGACCTGATCGTCGCGGTCGATGGAGACGAGATTTCAACCTTTTCCGACCTTCAGAGGATCGTGTCCGCGAGCGCGAATGTGCCGCTGGTGCTGGATGTGAAACGGGGTGACGAAGCCGTGACCCTGACCGTGACGCCCCAGTATCGCGAGTTGAAGGACCGATTCGGCAATGTGCAGCGGATCGGGCTTCTGGGCGTCTCGCGCAGTCTGCAGGAAGATGACCTGATCCACGAAAAATTCGGCCCGGTTTCGGCTTTTGCCGAAGGGTCGAAGGAAACCTATTACATCGCGTCGCGGACGCTCGACTACCTCTGGGGGGTGATTTCCGGGCGTGAGGCCGCGGACCAGCTCGGCGGGCCGATCCGTGTGGCTCAGGTCTCCGGCCAGGTCGCCACCCAGGGCATCGTCCCGCTGTTATCCCTGGCGGCGATTCTATCGGTCAGTATCGGCCTGTTGAATCTCATGCCGGTGCCGATGCTGGACGGGGGCCATCTGGTATTCTACGCCGTTGAGGCCGTCCGCGGAAAACCGCTCAGCGAAAGGGTCCAGGACATCGGCTTTCGGATCGGGATCGCCATCGTTCTGCTTCTGATGGTTTTTGCCACCTGGAACGATGTGCTTCATCTGTCCCGCCTGTAGAGGTTGAGCGGTCCGTGGCATCCACGCAACGCATTCAATTGAAATCTGTTTTGCCTGTCAGCGGCTGTTGCGTAATTGGCAAAAGACTGTAAAACGATTGCGGTTCTAGAGATTCTGGGGTGGCCCGTGCCTTTTCGCACGGGACAAAAAAGACAAAGGCATAGCGCACTTATGCAGCGATTGCAGAAATTCACTCGCGCCGTATTGCTCGCGGCGGCCGTATTTTGCACCGGCGCCATTCTTCCCAACGCGTACGGGCCGCTCTCGGTCACAGCCGCGGAAGCGGCGGTTGCGCGCAATATCGTGGTGCGCGGCAATACGCGAATCGAAACCGAAACCGTCTTGAGCTACATGACCATTGCGGTCGGACGCTCCTACGGCCCCGCCGATATCGATGAGTCTCTCAAGTCGCTGTTCGCCACTGGCCTGTTTGCCGATGTGAGAATCGTTCCCCAGGGTGGTACCGTTGTCGTCAATGTGACGGAAAACCCGATCATCAACCGGGTGTCCTTCGAGGGGAACAAGAAGCTTACCGACGATGCGCTGAAGTCGGCCGTTCGGTCCTCCGAGCGCACGATGCTGACCCGGGCAAAGGTGCAGGCCGACGTCCAGAACATCCTGGAGGCCTATCGCCGCTCCGGACGTTACGGCGCCGCCGTCAATCCGGAGATCATCGACCGCGGCAACAACCGGGTCGATCTGGTTTTCTCGATCAACGAAGGCAAGAAGACCGGTGTCGAGCGTATTACCTTCATCGGCAACCACGCGTTCAGCGACGGGCGGCTGCGTGACGTGATCCGCACCCGCGAGAGCGGGCTGCTGAGCTGGCTTCGGTCCACCGACACCTACGATCCCGACCGCCTCGCGCAGGACCAGGAACTGCTGCGCCAGTATTATCACAAGAAGGGATACGCCGACTTCTACATCGTTTCGGCGACCGCCGATCTCGATCGCGAGAACAATGTGTTCCATGTGACCTTCACCGTTGATGAGGGCGAAAAATACAAGATCGCGGATGTCGAGGTCGTTTCCTCCCTCTCTTCGGTCGATCCGGAGGCATTGAGGTCGTCGCTGCGCACCCACTCCGGGGACACCTACAACTCGCTTCGCGTCGAGCAGACCGTCGAGGATCTGACGCTGAAGATCTCCGAGGGCGGTTACGCGTTCGCCGAGGTGCGCCCGCGCGGATCCCGCGACTATGAAAACAAGACGATCACGCTCACCTACTACATCGAGGAAGGCCCGCGCGCCTACATCGAGCGGATCAACGTGATCGGCAACGACCGGACGCGCGAGTACGTCATCCGCCGGGAATTCGATATCGCGGAAGGCGACGCCTATAACAGGGCGCTGATGGACAAGGCGGAACGTCGCCTGAACAATCTCGGTTTCTTCGAGCGGGTGTCGATCACGACCTCTCCCGGCAGCGCGTCGGACCGGGTGGTCATCAATGTCAGGGTCGAGGAAAAAGCCACCGGGGAAGTCTCCTTCGGTGTCGGGTATTCGACCACCGACGGCGTTATCGGCGATGTCTCGATCTCCGAAAAGAACTTCCTGGGCCGCGGGCAGTATATCAAGCTCGGCGCGGGCGCCGGTTCGGATACGCAGACCTATCAGTTCGCCTTCAAGGAGCCGTTCTTCCTCGGGCGCCGGATCGGACTCGATCTCGACCTTTACAAGCGGGTCTACGACTCGAACGACTACCGGTCTTATGACGAGCAGATCACCGGCGGCGGCTTCGGGTTCTCCCTGCCGCTTCGCGAGGACGAGCTGACCCTGCGGCTGTTCTACAAGATCTACCAGACGAAGCTGAAGGATCCGACGGGCGTCGCCACCGGCATCGCGTCGTGTGCGGGCAGCGGACTGTCGATCGCCATCTGTGACTCGCTGGGCACGAACCTGACGTCCCTTGCCGGTTACCGGTTCGTCTACTCCACACTCGACAACAATCTCGATCCGACCGACGGCATCTTCGCCGCAGCCGGTCAGGAGTTCGCCGGTCTTGGCGGGGATTCCTACTTCGTCAAGAGCACGGCCGAAGCGAAGTACTTCAAGGAAATCCTGCCGGATCAGGGTGTCGTCGGTGCGCTGAAGGTAAGCGGTGGCCATGTCATGGCCCTGGGCGGCAACCGTCTCAGGGTGCCGGAACAGTTCATGCTGGGCGGAGACTACATCCGAGGCTTCGAGAACCAGGGCATCGGCCCGCGGGATTCGGTGACCGGTGATGCGCTCGGCGGCCGGATGTTCTTCGCCGCCACGGCGGAGGCCACGTTCCCGTTCCCGGGGGTTCCGCAGGAATTCGGCCTGGGCACCGCTGTCTTCTCCGATGTCGGGTCCATCTGGGATGCCGATTCCGGACTGGTCACGCTGGTCAACAACAATGGTTCGTCTGTCCTGTCGAACGATTTCGATCTTCGGGCTTCCGTCGGTTTCGGTCTGAGATGGCGGTCGCCGTTCGGTCCGCTGAAAGCCGACCTTGCATGGCCGATTGTGAAGAACAGTGCGGACAAGACGCAGCTGTTCCGCCTGAGCGGCGGGACGCGCTTCTAAAGCACCGGTCGATGAACCCCTTGCGGCCGCCGCTTTGCCGGCGGCCGTTTGCTATTGGTGCCTGATGCTCCGGGGAGCCAAAACCCATGTCAGATCCCGTATTTTTCCCGCCGGTGGATCCGGTTTCCCTTCAAACCCTGGCGGAATGGGCGGAAGCGGACCTGGTTCGCGGCGAGCCCGAAAGGCTGATTGCCGGTGTCGGTCCGATCGAGGATGCCGATGAGGGGGTGCTCGTCTTCTTCGACAACCCCGCTTATCTGGACAAGCTGGGCGAAACCCGGGCCGGTGCCTGTATCCTTGCGCGCAAACACGTAGACAAGGCTCCCGATGCGGTTGCCATTCTCGTGTCGAATGACCCCTACCGGGCCTGGGCGAAGGTGCTTGCAAGGCTCTATCCGGATGCAATGGTCCCGAAGCCATCCGGTTTTCAAGGGATCTCCGAACGGGCGGTCATCGATCCGTCCGCGGAGCTGGAAGAAGGCGTGGCGGTCGGCCCCGGGGTCGTGATCGGCGCCGGTGCCCAGATCGGTTCGGGCACCGCCATCCTTCCCAATGCGGTCATCGGCGACGGCTGCAGCATCGGACGGGACTGCGTCATCGGCGCAAATGCGACGCTTCAGCACGCCATTCTGGGCGACCGCGTCTATCTGCATTCCGGCGTCTGCATCGGCCAGGACGGCTTCGGCTATGCGATGGGGGCCGGCGGACACCTGAAGGTTCCCCAGATCGGGCGTGTCGTCATCCAGGACAATGTGGAGATCGGTGCGAACACCACGATCGATCGGGGCGCCAACCGGGATACGATCGTCGGTGAGGGGACCAAGATCGACAACCAGGTGCAGATCGGCCACAACGTGATCATCGGCCGCCACTGCGTCCTCGTTTCCCAGGTCGGTCTTTCGGGAAGCTGCACGCTGGAAGACTTTGTCGCCATCGGCGGGCAGACCGGCGTCCGAGGACACGTGCGGATCGGCATGGGCGCGCAGATCGCCGCGGTCAGCGTGGTTGGCGAGGATGTTCCGGCCGGCGGCCGTTATGGCGGCACGCCCGCCAAGCCGGTAAAACAGTGGTTCCGGGAGCTGGCGGCGCTGCGCAAGCTTGCAGAGCGGGGCGCCGGGTCTTAAAGGGTTGTCAAGACATGAGAGGAACCGGGCGCTTCATGCTGCCCAAGGGGCTTAGGAATGGAACAGACTGAGAAGACGGAGCTCGGTAGCGCCGACATCATGCGGATCATGGAGATGCTGCCGCATCGGTATCCGTTTCTGCTGGTTGACAAGATCATCGAGATCGACGGCGACAACAGCGCGATCGGCATCAAGAACGTCACGATCAACGAGCCGCATTTTACCGGGCACTTCCCGGGGCAGCCGGTCATGCCCGGCGTGTTGCTGATCGAGGCCATGGCGCAAACGGCCGGGGCGATCTGCGTGGATTCCCGAGGGGCCGGCAGCCCGCCGCAACTGGTCTATTTCATGACCATCGATAATGCGAAGTTCCGCAAACCGGTCATTCCGGGCGACCAGGTGCACTTTCACGTTCTGAAGATCAAGCAACGGTCGAACATCTGGAAGTTCCAGGCGGTTGCCAAGGTCGACGGCGCCAAGGTCGCCGAAGCGGAAATCAGTGCAATGCTCGTGGACGCGTGAGGACGGATGGCTGAGATACATCCTACGGCGATCGTGGAAGACGGCGCCAAACTGGGCGAAGGCATCAGGATCGGACCCTACTGCATAGTCGGCCCTCATGTGCAACTGGGCGACCGGGTGTGCCTGGAGGCCCATGTGGTGGTTGCCGGCCATACGAAAATCGGGGCGGGCACGCATATCTTTCCGTTCGCCAGTATCGGCCACAAGCCGCAGGATCTGAAATACGCCGGCGAGGAAACGTTGCTCGAGATCGGCGCCAACAACCAGATCCGCGAACATGTGACCATGAATCCGGGCACCGCGGGCGGTGGAGGCCTGACCCGGGTTGGCGACAACTGCCTGTTCATGATGGGCTCTCATGTGGGCCATGACTGCCTGGTCGGCAATCATGCGATCCTGGCGAACAACGCGACGCTTGCCGGCCATGTCGAGCTGGCCGATCACGTCATCCTCGGCGGGCTGAGTGCCGTCCGGCAGTGGAGCCGGATCGGAACCGGCGCGATCGTCGGCGGTATGACCGGCGTGGAGTTCGACGTGATCCCGTTCGGTTCGGTCATCGGGGACAGGGCACGGCTTGCGGGTCTGAACCTGATCGGATTGAAGCGGAAGGATTTTCCGCGCGAACAGATCCACGCGCTCAGGGCCGCCTACAAGGCGCTTTTCGAAAGCGAGGACGGGACGCTGAGGGAACGGGCGCAGGCGGTGGCCCGGGAAAATCCGGGTGAGCCGCTGGTGAAAATCGTAACCGATTTCATCCTGGAAAAGGACGACCGCCGGTTCTGCACGCCGCGCAGCGGGGACTGACCCGCCCATGGCGTCGCCGTCCAACGCATCCGGTCACTCCGCCTCGCGCGTCGGTCTTGTTGCGGGAAACGGTGCCTTGCCGCATCAGGTGGCCGATGTTCTGGCGCATAAGGGCATGGCTCCCGTGATCGTGGCGATCAAGGGCGAGGCCGACCCGGATACCCGGGCGCGGTCCGTCGCGGAACTGGGTTGGGGCGAGATCGGCCGCCTGCTCAAGACGTTGCGGCGGAATGGTTGTTCGCGGCTGCTCCTGATCGGCGGCATTTCGAAACGTCCGGATTTCACGTCCGTGCTCGGAGACGCGGGAACCCTGCGCCTTCTGCCGAAGATCGCGAGGGCGCTTCTGGGCGGGGACGACAGCCTGCTGTCCAAGGTGATCGGTCTGTTCGAGGCGGAAGGATTCGAGGTGGTCGGCATGACGGATATGGCGCCGGAGCTTCTGGCAGGAAAGGGCGTTCTGGGCAGGGTTTCCCCTTCCAGAGAGGCCATGGCGGATATGGATCTTGCGCTCAAGGCAACCGACCGGCTTGGCGAGCTGGATATCGGTCAGGCGGCTGTCGCGGTCGGCGGACGGGTGGTGGCGCTGGAAGGCGCCGAAGGCACCGATGCGATGCTGGAACGTTGCAGCCAGTTGCGCTCGAACGGCCGGATTCGGTCCAAGGGAGCCGCCGGGGTTCTGGTCAAGGCTGCCAAGCCCCGTCAGGACCTCAGGGTCGATCTGCCGACCGTCGGCCCCAGGACCATCGAACTGGCCTCAGCTGCAGGCCTTGAGGGGATTGCCGTCGAGGCGGGTCGCGCCCTGATCGCGGATCAGGAGGCCACGATCCGCAAGGCCGACGAAGCCGGTCTCTTCATCTATGGCATCGACCGTCCGGAAAAGGGCTGAGGAGCACATCCCGATGTCGACCTTACCGCGCCGCCCCAAAACCATCTGCATCGTCGTGGGCGAGGAGTCCGGCGATCTGCTCGGATCGGAGCTTATTCTCGCCCTGAAGGATCGCCTTGGCGACGACGTCACGTTCTGCGGGGTCGGCGGCGAGCGCATGAAGGCCGCCGGATTTGCGAGCTTCTTCGATATGACCGACATTGCCGTCATGGGGCTGACGGCGGTTCTCGCGCGGCTGCCGCTCATCGTCAAAAGGGTTTATCAGACGGTTTCCGGCGTCGTCGCCGCAAAACCGGATGTTCTCATCATCATCGACAGTCCGGATTTCACCCACAACGTTGCCAGACGCGTGCGCAAGCGCGCGCCGGACATTCCGATTATCGGGTATGTCTCGCCCTCGGTCTGGGCCTGGCGGTCGGGCCGGGCGCGGAAGATGAGCGTCTATGTGGATGAGCTGCTGGCCCTGCTGCCGTTCGAACCGGAAGTCCATGAAAGGCTTGGCGGGCCGCGAACCCATTATGTCGGTCATCCGATCATTGAACGGGTGGACCGGTTCCGGCCGAAAGAGGGCGAACGGACGCCGGTTTCTTCGGACAACAAGGTCCTGCTTGTCCTTCCCGGCAGCCGTGGCAGCGAAGTGGACCGGCTTCTGGCGGATTTCGGGACGACCGTTGCCCGGCTTGCGGAACGGTTTGACCGACTTGAAGTGCTGCTTCCCGCCGTTCCCCACATGGTCGAGCGGATCCGGCGCGATGTCGCCGACTGGCCTGTCAAGCCGGAGATCGTCCTTGGCGAGGACGCCAAGCATGCGGCCTTCCGCCGGGCCCATGCCGCCCTGGCCGCATCCGGAACGGTTTCCCTGGAACTGGCGCTTGCCGGCGTTCCCATGGCCATCTGCTACAAGCTTGACTGGTTCTACCGGCGGCTGAAGGACCTGAACAAGGTCATCCGGATCGTCAGCGCCACGTCCATGGTCCTGCCGAACATCATTCTCGGCCGGAACGTGGTTCCGGAGTTCCTGGACGACGAGGTCAATGCGGACCGGCTCGAGCCGGTGATTGCCGGCCTTCTGACCGACAGCGAAACCAGGCGGAGCCAGGTCGAGGCGTTCCGCGATCTGGACCATCTCATGCGTCTGCCGGACGACCGCTGCCAGAGCGCTGCCGCGGCCGATGTCGTCGTGGACTGCCTCGAAAGGCGCGATGTCGGAGGCAGGTAGCCCTTCGGCGGGCGCGTCCGCAAAACGGTCGGAAAGCAGGAAAGGGAGCCTGGATCACCCGGCGCCGGACACTCGAAACGGGCGGGTCCGCGACAAGCTCAAACCTGCGACCGGGTGAGGGTACGGATCATAGCCACCAGGGCTTCGACTTCCGGGGCGAACTCATCCTTGTTCGGGATCAGCAAGCCGTACCGGCTCATGTGTTCCTCCAGTTCGACCTGCAGGATGCTGATCAGGCCCTTGTCGAGGTAGTAATCGGCAACAGACCTTGGCAGAACCGCGAGGAGATCGCTTTTGCCGACAGCCACCGTGGTCATGAGCATAGAGGCGGTTTCCAGGGTATAATGCGGTGGCGACAGGTCCATCTGCGCAAAGGCAAGGTCAATCGCCATGCGCATCGGGCTTGGACGCGGCTGCAGGATCCAGCTGTAGTCACCGATCTCCTGAAGCGTCAGTCGGGTTCTGGCGGCCAGGGGATGGTCGGGAGAGGCGACAACCGCAAGCTTCTCCTGCCAGAGCGGCTCGAAGCGGATGCCGCTCATGTCCAAACGCTCGACCGGTCTTCCAAGGACAACGTCCAGGGCGCCTTCATTGAGTGCTGCAATCAGATTGTCCGACGTCGACACGGTCAGGCTGATCTGAGGACCCGATTTGGTCTCCACCAGGTTGGTAAGCAACCTGGAAACCTGTTCAGGCAGCGCCTCCATGATCGCCCCCAGGCGGACCTTGCCGAATTCACCGCGCTGCATGGCCGAAAGCTGCGCCTTCAGGCGGCCGGTTTCCGAGATGATCTGCCGGGCGTGCCGAGCCACGACCACGCCGTAGACTGTTGCCTTCATGCCGCGAGGCAAGCGCTCGAACAGGGTGACGCCGAGCGTTTCCTCCACCTCTTTGAGAAGCTTGGTTGCGCCCGGCTGTGACAGGTTCAGTTCCCGCGCGGCTTCATGCAGGTTCGTCGTCATTTCAAGACTGGCAACAAGTGCCAGTTGCTTGAAACGAAGGCGAGACAGGATCGCCATGTCGAAACTTCCATGCATATCGATTGATCCGCTCAGTGCAAGGCGATCCCACTTTGCTTTATCGACCGGACCGGAACAATCCTTCTTGCGGGCTGACATGCCGGGTTTCCTCATGTCAACGGAAGCGGCCTGCGCCGCGGTGTGCCGCGCGGCACCACATCAGCGCCCCCAACGCAGCACCAGGGGATCGAGAGGCTTAAGGAGCATGATGAGCCGTTCCCGGATCGACGGGTGCAGCGGTTCGATCGGGTGGCGGCAGTATTCCGACCGGATGACGCCCCCTTCCACCATGGCCGCCTTGCAGGAACGCCAGCCGCATTGCCTGTTTTCGTGATTGATGGCGGGAAGGACACGGCCATAAGCGTCGGCTGCCGCGTTTGTTCTTCCGGCATGGTAGAGTTCGATGACCGGCTTGATCTGATCCACGATCATGCCGGAGGTCATGGAGCCGCGCGCGCCGGCGTCCAGATCCGCCAGCAAGGTGATCGCTTCCTCGCCGTCGAACGGCCCTTCGATGGCATCTCCGCCTTCCGCAATGAGAGCACGCAGCTTGTTTGCCGCCTGCGGGCACTCGATCTTGAAGAGCTTCACCATCTCGATCTCCCGCGCCATCTTCACCAGCAGCGGAACCGGCAGATCGACGCCGGAAAGCGGCGCGTCCTGGATCATGATCGGGATCCCGACCTCTCCGACCGCGCGGAACTGTTCGAAGGTCTGGGCGGCGTTGCCCTTCAGCAAGGCGCCGTGGTAGGGAGGCATCATCATCACGATATCGGCCCCCAGATCCTTGGCAAGGCGGGCGCGTTCCACCGCGATCCGGGTCGCAAAATGGCTGATCGTGACGATGACGGGGACGCGGCCGGCCACATGCTCAAGCGACAACCGGGTCAGTCTTTCGCGTTCCGCATCGGACAACAGGAACTGCTCGGAAAAATTGGCAAGGATGCAGATGCCGTCCGCCCCCTGGTCGATCAGGCAGTCGAGCACCCGGCCCATACCCTCTTCGTCGATCGTGCCGTCGTCGTGGAAGGGGGTTGGCGCGACCGGCCAAATTCCGGAATACTGGTTCATGATCCCACGTAGCTCGTCTTGACGGTTGTGTAGAATTCGCGGGCGTAGCTGCCCTGTTCGCGCGGTCCGTAGCTGGAGCCCTTTCGTCCGCCGAACGGCACGTGATAGTCGACGCCCGCGGTCGGCAGGTTGACCATCACCATGCCGGCCTGCACATGACGGCGGAAATGGCTGGCGGCTTTCAGCGAAGTGGTGCAGATTCCGGCCGAAAGACCGAATTCGGTGTCGTTGGCGATCGCCAGCGCCTCGTCATAGTCGTGCGCACGGATCACGCTTGCAGCCGGTCCGAAGATTTCCTCACGGCTGATCCGCATCGCATTGGACGCGCCAAGGAATACCGCCGGTCTTTGGAAGAAGCCCGGACCGTCCTGGCGCTCCCCTCCGGAAACCTCGCAGCCTTCTTCACGGGCAAGAGCGACGTAGGAAACGTTCTGGTCGAGTTGGGACTGGTCGACGACCGGTCCGATCTGGGTGTCCGGATCAAGCGCATCGCCGACCTTGAGCGCCGAAGCCGCCGCGGTCAGCTTTTCGACAAAGGCATCGTGGATACGTTCCGTGACGATGAGCCGGGACGACGCCGTGCAGCGCTGGCCGGTGGAGAAGAACGCACCGTTGAGGCTTGCGTCGACGGCGACGCCCAGATCCGCGTCGTCCAGCACGACCATCGGGTTCTTGCCGCCCATCTCGAGCTGTACCTTCTTGCCGCTGCGGGCGCATTCGACCGCGATGCCGCGACCGGTCGCGACCGAGCCGGTGAAACTGACGGCATGGATGCCCGGATGTTCGACCATCCGGGCGCCGACCTGGCTGCCGCGGCCCATGACCAGGTTGAACACGCCGTCTGGACAGCCGCTTTCCTTCAGGATGTTGGCGATTTCCCAGGCACAACCGGGTGTCAGCTCGGCGGGCTTCAGGATCACGCAATTGCCGAAAGCAAGCGCCGGCGCGGTCTTCCACGCCGGGATGGCGATCGGGAAGTTCCACGGGGTGATCAGCCCGACCACGCCAACGGCTTCGCGCTCGATCAAAACGTCCACATTCGGACGGACGGACGGCAGAGCTTCCCCGCCAAGTCTGAGCGCTTCGCCTGCAAAAAACTTGAAGACCTGGGCTGCGCGTGTGACTTCGCCAATGCCTTCGGCGAGTGTCTTGCCTTCCTCACGGCTGAGCAGCCGGCCCAGTTCCTCCCGGCGGGCCATGATAACCGCGCCGGTCTTTTCCAGGACATCATGGCGAAGCTGGGGGCTTGCGCCGGACCAGGCAGGAAAGGCTGCGGCGGCCGCCGTCACGGCGTCATCGACGCTGGCGGCTCCCGCACGGGCGTATTCGCCGACGACGTCGTCCGTGTTCGAGGGGTTGATGTTCGGCGCATAATCGGGTGCCTCGGTCCATTGACCGCCGATCAGGTTCTGGAACCTTGTCATTGTCACTCCGTGATTTCGAAATGCTTGAGGTGCTTGTCGGAAATCGTGATGCCGAGACCCGGCAGATCGTCGTCGAGCTGCAGGAAACCATCGACCGCCTCCGGATCGCCGTCAAAGATATAGTAGAAGAGCTCATTGCCGACTTCGACGTCGAAGACCGGAAAATACTCGCTGATCGGGCAGTTGGTGTTCGCCATGGTCAGATGGTAGTTGTGCATCTGGCCGGCATGCGGGATTACCGGGATCTGCGCGGCTTCCGCAATTGCGTTGATTTTCTGGGCAGCGGTGATGCCGCCGACACGGTTGGTGTCGTATTGCAGGACGCTGACCGCCTTGCGATTGATCAGCTCCGCGCAGCCGATGACCGAGAACTCGTGCTCGCCGCCGGAAATCGGCACGATGTTCATCCCGTTCAGCTCGGCATAGCCGGCGACATCGTCGGCAATCACCGGTTCCTCGAGCCAGCGCGGCTCGTATTTCTCAAGCTTCGGCAACATCCGCCTGGCATAGTCGAGGTTCCAGCCCATGTAGCACTCGAGCATGAGGTCGTTGTCATAGCCGATGACTTCACGTACGGCCTCGACCCGCTTCAGGTTCTCGCGCATACCCGGCATGCCGTCCTTCGGGCCAAAGCCGAACCGGCTCTTGAAGGCTTTGTAGCCTGCCTTCATGGCCCCCTCGGCCTCGGCCTGCATGCTCTCGATCGATCCGGCGTAGAGCTTGGAATAATAGACCGGGATCTTTTCCTTGGTCCGGCCTCCCAGAAGCTTGAACACCGGCTTGCCGACCAGCTTGCCCATCAGGTCCCAGATGGCGATGTCGATCGCCGAAATGGCTGTCATGCCGATACCCTTGCGGCCCCATGCATGGCTGCGGCGGTACATTTTTTCCCAGATATAGGCGTAGTCGAACGGGTCTTCGCCTATCACCAGCGGTGCGTACCAGTCGTCGATCGCGGCCTTGACCACGCTGGGCGCGAGCGCGGCGTTGCCGATGCCGACGGTGCCGTCCTCCGTCTCGACTTCGCAGGTAAGCCACTGGTGAAAGCGGAAGGACGACATCGCATCCCCCTTCATCCAGAGGGCGTCGGAGGCATTGGTGCAGAAATTGCCCTGCGGGGGAACGGTCGGCCCTGTCCAGTTCCAGACGCGGGTGCGAACGGATTTGATCTTCATCGATTTGGATCCACTTAAAGAGAAACGCGGGAGGCTTGGCGACGTCCGCCCATGGTGCAGGCAATCGTCCAGGCGTTGCGCATCGGTCCGGGATTGGCGCTGCCCTTGCCGCGGATGTCGAAAGCGGTGCCGTGCGCCGGGGTCGTAATGGGGATGGGCAGGCCGCCCTGGACAGTCACGCCCTGCCAGAACCCGAGCAACTTGATCGCGATCTGCCCCTGGTCGTGATAGAGCGTCACGATCGCGTCGAGTTCCTTGGCAACGGCCTTCAGGAAAATGGTGTCGGAGGGATAGGGACCTTCCACCGGCAGGCCAAGAGCCTTGGCGCGCTCGACCGCCGGGCCGATGATGTCGATCTCTTCGGTCCCGAAATTGCCGTTGTCGCCATTATGCGGATTGAGCCCGCAAACGCCGATCCGGGGCTTTTCGATACCGGCCTCGACCTGAGCGGAATGGATCAGGCGCGCGGCCTCGATGATCTTGTCTTCCGTGATCAGGTCGGCCACTTCGCGCAAGGCCACATGGCTCGTCACCCGACTGGTCCACAGACCTTCCATCACGTTGAGTTCCGAGACGCTGCCATTGTGGCCGATCCGGTCGGCGAACCAGTGAAGCTCGTCGGACTGGGTCATCCCCGCCAGATGAAGGGACGTCTTGTTGAGCGGCGCGAAAACCAGAGCATCAGCCTGTCCGCTGCTGACGAGATCGACGCCGAGGCCGAGGGTTTCCAGACAATGGGCACCGCCTTCCGCCGAAGCCTCCGCCCGTTTCCATCCCGTTTCCGGGGCCTTTCCGACCTGGAGAAAGCGCGGGGACCGAGACGGTTCGTTGAGGGAGCGAACATCGGTGACGACCTCATAATCGAAACCGACGCCGGCGATCTCCATCCCGTCCTTCAATTCGGCTTCATCGCCGAGGATCAGCACGTCAGCGGTGTCGCGGACATCTTCCTCCGCAAGGAGGCGGGCAACCAGCTCCGAACCGATTCCGGCCGGATCGCCGAGCGTCAGGACCAGGCGTGGTTTGAGAGGCGTCATTGGATATACTCCGTCAGTGCGAGGGATACCTCGGGGACATAGGTGACAAGCAGCAGAATCAGCGCCAGGACCCCGATGAACGGCAGGTTGGCACGGGAGGTCTCCCAGATCCCCGACCGGGCGATCGAGCAGGACGTGATCAGCACCGAGGCAACCGGCGGCGTCTGCTGGCCGATGGCCAGATTGAGGGTCACTATGATGCCGAAGTGGATCGGGTCGATGCCGACCGCGTTCACCAGGGGCATGACCACGGGCACAACGAGGATGATGGCGGCGGCACCGTGCAGGAACATGCCGAGCACCAGCAGCAGAACGTTCAGAAGAGCCAGCACGATGATGGGGTTCGTCGTTACTTCGGTGATCTGGGCCGCCAACTGCTGTGGCACCTGGGCCTGGGTGAGGAACAGCCCGAGGGCGGCGGAGGTGGCGACGAGCAGCATAACGACACCGGTCTGGCTGATGCCCTCGAGCATGGTCTTGCGCAGCCGGCCGACATCAAGATCCCGGTAGATGAACAGCCCGATGACGAGGGCGGCCAGCACGGCAAGCCCTGCGCCTTCCGTGGCGGTGACGATGCCGGAAAAGATGCCTCCAAGAATGATCACCGGCATGGTGAGCGCCCAGAACGCCTCACGGAAGGTTTTGGCCACATGGCCCAGGTCGAAGCCTTCAGCGCGCGGAAGGTTGTAGCGCCTAGCCAGGACATAGGTCACCAGCATGAGCAGGCCGCCGCCGAGGACACCGGGAACAACCCCCGCAATGAACAGTTTCAGAACGGAAGTTTCGGCAATAGCGCCGTAAAGGATCATCGGTATCGACGGCGGGATAATGATTGCCAGCGATGCGGACGAAGAGGTGATCGCCGCAGCAAGCGTGCGGGAATAGCCGCGCTTCTTCATTTCGGGGATGAGGACCGTGCCGGTCGCGGCGACATCCGCCACGGCCGAGCCGGAGATTTCCGCGAACACCATCGATACGCCGATGTTCACCATGCCAAGGCCGCCGCGGACGAAACCGATGAGGGCGGAGACAAAATTGATGAGGCGCACGGAGATACCTGACGTGTTCATCAGGTTGCCCGCGAGGATGAACAGCGGAATCGCTATCAGGGGGAAGGACGTCGCACCGGAATAAAGCGCAATCGCCATGTCGTAGAGGCGGTCGGTGCCGGAGGTCAGGACGAAGCCGCCGAGCGAGACAATACCGATTGCAACGGCGATCGGCACGTTGATCAGGATGAGACCGATCAGGGCCAACGTGGTGAGCAAGAGGATCATTTCGATGGCTCCTTCGCGGTGAGGGCCTGTGCTTCTTTTTCGGCTTCCGCGATCGCCTGTTCGATTTCCGCGTGTTCATGGTCGACACCCGCCGCGGCATCGCGAAGTGCGCGGGGCATCGTCATCACGGTTCCGATGATCATCAGGACAGACGTGACCGGGATAACCGATTGCACGATATCGAGCGTCATCCAGGGCAGGCTGAGCAGGGAATCCCATTTGGCAACGGCGAGAATGGCGTTTCCGTACCAGGCCACCACCGCGAAATAGGTGATGACGAGAACCTCGGAAAATGCCGCCAGGGCGACCGCAAGCGTGCGCGGCAGTGCCGCGACAAGACCGGCAAACGACATGTGATGGCGCATGAAGACCGCGTATGTGGCCCCGAAATAGGTCAGCCAGGCGAGCATCACGCTCGCCATTTCGTCGTACCAGGACGGCGAAGCTCCCAGATAGCGCATTGTGGTCGCGTAGATGACCGACACCGTGAGCGCCAGAAGCAGAACGATACAGACAGTCTCGATTGCACGCACCAAGAGGCGCTCGAACAACGCAATCATGTCTCCTCCCAAAGTGTTAGCCGACCGGTTGCTCCGGCCGGCTTTCTTGTCGTCTGGTTACTTGGCGAGGCTCTGGGCGAGACCCACCAGCCTGTCGCCGCCTTCAACCTTGGCTGCAAAGGCTTCGTAGATCGGGGCGGAGGCGGCAATAAAGGCCTGTTTGTCGGCCACGTTCACCTCGACGCCTGCGGCGCGGACCTTGTCGACCAGCTCGTTGTCGGCCTTCTCGCCCTCGGCGAGCGCCCAATCCTGCACCGACGCCGCGACTTCAGTGACGGCCGATTTCACGTCCTCCGGCAGGTCGCCCCAGGATCCCGCGCCGGTGGTCAGATAGCTTGGAGAATAAACGTGACCCGTGAGGCTCAGGTATTTTTGAACTTCCTGGAAGTTGGCGCCGACAATATTGGTCAGCGGGTTTTCCTGACCGTCCATGGTGCCGGTCTGCAGAGCGACGAACACTTCGGAAAAGGCCATCGGTGTCGGGTTGGCTCCCCATTCCTTGAACATGGCCACGCGCCACTCGGAGGAAGGCGTGCGGATCTTCAGACCGTCCAGGTCAGCCGGTGTATTGATAGGGCGGCCGTTGTTGGTGATCTGCCTGAAGCCGTTTTCCCAGGTGGAAATGACATGAAGCCCCGCAGATTCTGCCTTGGGCGCCAGTTCCGTCTTGACGAGATTGGCGTCAATTGCCTTCAGGTGCGCCCGGTCCTGCACCAGGAACGGCATGTCGAACAGGGCGAATTCAGGCGCCACGTTGGTCATGATCGAGGATATCAGCGTGAACTGGACGGTGCCCAGGCGAAGCTTCTGCATCAGCTCCTTCTCGTCTCCGAGCTGTGCGTCCGCGTAGAACTCGATCGTGTGCGCGTCGCCAAGCCGGGCCTGCAGGTCTTCGGCGAATTTCTGAGCACTGCGGCCCTGAAGGCTGTTCGAAGCTGCGCCCACAGCAACGATATACGTGTCGGCATGAGCTGCCGCGGCACCCAGGGTAAAGACGGACGCGAGCAGCCCTGCGCAAAGGCTTCTGTGCAACTTATTCATAATGTCTCCTCCACATTCAGGACCCGCGATTGCAGGATGCAGCGGGTCCCCAACAACAGTCGGTCTATCTGAAAACAGACTACCCGAATAATGGGAATGTCGGATCGATTGATAACTAAATGGAATTGATAAGGGTGCTAATGAACACAATGCGGCCCAAGGCGCGTTGGGCATCCGGTGTCGCGGGCTAGGGTACGGACCCCCCGCATGTCGGCGAATGGAGCGCCGGCATGTCCTCAGGCGTGATCAGCCGCGCCTTGACGGCAGAAGAAGCCGCAGATGACAATCCCGTTGAGTGCGCATGCGGGACACACACCGCGCGCGGCGATAGGGAAAAACCGCCGGCGACGACGGTGCGGAAATTCCAACACGCGCGCACCGTGCGGCGGACGGCCGTCTTCCGCGCTGCACAAGTTCTGATGGAATCCGATAGATGACAGCTTGGGAGGTTTGACAAGGAACCCGGAACGACTGCCTTCAGGTCGTGAAGCGGACGACTTGGGTTCATAACGCTGCGGGGCAGGGGAGGTTTTGGTTTTTTGCCCGCTTCGGATCTTTGAAGCATGCCCGAACCCCGAAAGTCCTGGTGGACCAAGGGGTTCGGTTCAGTCTTGTACGCTACGCCCTCATTCCCACCAGAGGCTGGGCGTCTTAGTCAGTCCCGGTCTGCAGCGCTCAGCGCTGGTCGATCGGCACATAGTCGCGCTGGGTTGCCCCGGTGTAGAGCTGGCGCGGGCGGCCGATACGCTGGGACGGGTCTTCCACCATTTCCTTCCACTGTGCGATCCAGCCGACGGTGCGGGCCAGGGCAAACAGCACGGTGAACATGGTGGTCGGGAAACCGAGCGCACGCAGGGTGATGCCCGAATAGAAGTCGATGTTCGGATAGAGCTTCTTTTCGATGAAATATTCATCGTGCAGGGCGATTTTTTCCAGTTCCATCGCCACGTCGAGCAGCGGATCGTCCTTGATGCCCAGTTCGCCGAGCACTTCATGGGTGGTCTTCTGCATGATCCGGGCGCGCGGGTCGTAGTTCTTGTAGACCCGGTGGCCGAAGCCCATCAGGCGGAACGGATCGTTCTTGTCCTTGGCGCGTTCGATGAACTCGGGGATGCGGTCGACGGAGCCGATTTCAGTCAGCATGTTGAGGGCCGCTTCGTTTGCGCCGCCGTGTGCCGGGCCCCAGAGGCAGGCGATGCCGGCCGCGATGCAGGCGAACGGGTTTGCGCCGGACGAACCGGCCAGACGCACCGTCGAAGTCGAGGCGTTCTGCTCGTGGTCCGCATGCAGAATGAAGATCCGGTCCATGGCGCGCGCCAGAACCGGATTGACCTTGTACTCCTCGCACGGCACGGCAAAGCACATGTGCAGGAAGTTGGCCGAATAATCTAGGTCGTTGCGCGGATAAACGAACGGCTGGCCGACGTGATACTTGTAGGCCATGGCCGCGATCGTCGGCATTTTCGCGATCATGCGCAGGGAGGCGACCATGCGCTGATGCGGATCGGAAATGTCGGTGGAGTCGTGATAGAAGGCGGCGAGCGCGCCGACCGTGCCGCACATGACGGCCATGGGATGAGCGTCCCGGCGGTATCCGGAGAAGAAGCGGCTCATCTGTTCGTGGATCATCGTGTGGTAGGTCACGCGATGCACGAAGTCGTCCTTCTGCACCTTGGTCGGCAGTTCGCCGTAGAGCAGCAGATAGCAGGATTCCAGGAAGTCGCCGTGGTTCGCGAGCTGATCGATCGGGTAGCCGCGGTAGAGCAACGTTCCTTCGTCACCGTCGATATAGGTGATCTTGGATTCGCACGAGGCTGTCGACGTGAAGCCCGGATCGTAAGTGAACATGCCCGTGTCTTTGTAGAGCGACGATATGTTCACCACAGACGGGCCAATGGTTCCGTCGAGAACGTCAAAGGCGTGTTCGTTGCCGCCCACGTTAAGCTTGGCGCTGTTTTCACCCATTCAGGAAACCCCCTTTGTTGAAAACCCTAAGTGCCGTCTGTCATGCGGTTTCTTGCCTCTTTTCAAGGCATTGGAAAGGCTGCCGGACGGCACCGGAGGAATGGTCGCGTTCTGCGTATCCCATTTGACGCAGTGCCGCAAGCGGCGCCGTCCTAGCGCTTTGGTCAAATATGCCGGAAAACGCGCGTCGGAGTTCGCTTGATATCGGCTATGACCTTGAAATTATGTATTAATTCGCCTGATCTCTGATCCTGTCGAGGGATTCCTGCCGGCCCAATGCGACAAGCACATCGTAGATCCCGGGAGACGTTCCACGGCCCGTGAGTGCCGCCCGCAGCGGTTGCGCCACCTTGCCGAGTTTGAGCTCCTTTTCCTCGGCAAACGCCTTGACCGCGACTTCCAGGGCGTCCGCTTCCCACGACGGGACGGCGGACAGGGTTTCATGCAGGCCTGTAAGCAGCGCCCGGGCCTCTTCGTTCAGGATGCCGGCTGCCTTGTCATCGCAGTCGAGCGGACGCTGACGCCACAGGTAGGACGCGCTTTCGGTCAGTTCGACCAGGGTCTTTGCCCGTTCCTTCAGGCCCGGCAGCGCGGCGAGCGCGGTTGCCTCGTTTTCCGGCACCGCCAGCCAGGCCAGAACATCCCGGCCGCCGTCGATGTGGTTCAGGCAGGTCTTCCAGTGATCCAGCAATTCGACGTCCGCGGTGGCCCGCATGTAGTGGCCGTTGAGGTTTTCCAGTTTCTTGAAATCGAACCGCGCCGGCGACTTGCCGACGGCTTCCATGCCGAACCACTTGATCATGTCCTGCGTGGACATGATTTCCTCGTCGCCGTGGCTCCAGCCGAGGCGGGCAAGGTAATTGCGCATGGCTTCGGGCAGATAGCCCATGGCCCGATAGGCTTCCGCCCCCAGGGCGCCGTGGCGCTTGGAAAGCTTGGCGCCGTCGGGCCCGTGAATCAGGGGAATGTGGGCCATGACCGGGACGTCCCAGCCCATGGCCTGGAAAATCAGGGTCTGGCGGGCGGCATTGGTCAGGTGATCGTCGCCGCGGATGATATGGGTGATGCCCATGTCGTGGTCGTCGACGACCACGGCCAGCATGTAGGTCGGCGTGCCGTCGGAGCGCATCAGGACAAGGTCGTCGAGATCCTTGTTGGGAAACGTGACCCGGCCCTGGACCAGATCATCGACGACGGTGTCGCCCTCCAGCGGAGCCTTCAGGCGGATGGCCGGGGCAACGCCTTCCGGAGCCTCGGAGGGGTCGCGGTCGCGCCACGTGCCGTCATAGCGCGGCGGCCGGCCCTCGGCCCTGGCCTTTTCCCGCATGTCCGCAAGTTCTTCCGGCGTCGCATAGCAGCGGTAGGCCTTGCCCTCGGCCAGCATCCGGTCGACTGCTTCCTTGTGACGTTCGACCCGGGAAAACTGGGAAATCGGCTCGCCGTCCCAGTCGAGACCGAGCCAGGTCAAGCCGTCCAGGATCGCATCGACCGCATCCTGGGTGGAACGGGCCCGGTCCGTGTCTTCGATACGCAGCAGCATCTTTCCGCCGTGGTGCCTGGCGAACAGCCAGTTGAAGAGCGCGGTGCGGGCGCCGCCGATGTGCAGGTAGCCGGTCGGGGAGGGAGCGAAACGGGTGATGACGTCCTGGGCCATGGTGTTCTTTGAAGGTCTCTGCCAGAATGAAGGAAAAGATCGGCGTCAAGCCGGGTTGCGCGGGTCTTAGCATAGCCGGGCGGCAGGCAAAACCATTCCGTAGGATCCAGTGCACAAAGACTGCTTGCAGGCGTTGCATTGAAGGGGCGGTTCTTGAGCGAGGGAGCGGGCAACAATCCGCTGAAAGATGACAGGGTCTCCTCGGGGCCGGATCAGACGCAAGCCCGCTCTAATAGAATTTCTTCCGGCCGATCGGGCCTCGCTTCCTGGCGCTTCCGGTTCCGTAGACGCGCGCCGGATACGGGGTATCCGGATTTTTCGAAACGCGCCGACGAGCGGAGCGAATGGAGCAGGAGACTGGCGGACCAGCGGTTGCTCTGGTCCGCCTTCGCCTTTGCCGGGGGTATCGCGCTCTACGTGCTTCTTCCGGAGGAACCGGACTTTTTCGCTGTTTCGGCTCTGTTTTCCGCCGGTTGCCTTTGTGTCCTGACGGCATACCGCCGGTCCCGTCTGACAGCCGTCGGCGGATTAATATTCGCCGCGATTGCCGGTGCCTTTTTCGCCGACCTGCGCACGACGATTGCGGATGCGCCCCGTCTGGCCGAGGCCCGCACCTTCACGATCACGGGCAGGGTCACAGACCGGGCGGACACCCGTCGGGGACCCCGCCTGACCATCGATGTCGAGGAAGTTGCGGAACTCCCGCCCGGCCCGGCAAGGGCCGCGTTCCCGCGGCGCGTCCGGGTGAGCGTGCCGGACGCGGCCGTCACGGGGATAGGGGATACGGTCACGGTCCGCACGAGGCTTGCGCCGCCGTCCGGTCCCGTCCGGCCGGGCGGCTACGACTTTTCCTTTCGGGCCTATTTCGAGGGGATCGGGGCGACCGGCTTTTCCTACGGCGTGCCGAAACAGGCCGTTCGCGGCGCAACGCCGTTGCTCTTGAAGGCCGAACGGGCACTCGCCGATCTGAGAGGGCGGATATCTGCCAGAATTGCCATGCTGCTTGGAACCGGCGATGCGTCGGCGCTGGCCGCCGCCCTTCTCGTCGGCGATCGAAGCGGCCTGTCATCGGAAAGCGAGGAGGCGCTGCGCCAGGCGGGGCTCGCCCATATCCTGGCGATCTCGGGTCTGCATATGGCCCTGTTTGCCGGAGGCACCTATGCGGTGCTGTTGATGCTCCTGTCCCTGAGCCAGACCGCCGCCCTTCATTATCCCACCCACCGTATCGCAGCGATCGCGGCGCTTCTTGCGGCCTGCTGCTATCTGGCGCTCTCCGGGGCCTCCGTGGCGACCCAGCGGTCCTTCATCATGGTCTTTCTGGTGTTCCTGGGCGTTCTGACCGGGCGGCGCGGACTGACACTGCGCAGTGTCGCTGTCGCCGGGCTGATCCTTCTGGTGCTGGCGCCGGAACGGCTCTTTCATCCCGGGTTTCAAATGTCCTTTGCCGCCGTCATCTGCCTCGTGGCGGTTTATGACACCTGGCGTCATGGACGAAGGGACCGGCTGGCGAAGGAGCGCAGCCGGAGCACCTTCGTGCGGGTCGCCGGAAGTCTCGGGCGCTGGGTTTCCGGTCTGTTTCTGACGGCGCTGATTGCGGGGACGGCGACCGGACTGATCGGGACCTATCATTTCGGCCGCGTCGCCCCGTTCGGCCTCATCGGCAACATGCTGGGCATGCCGGTGTTCTCCCTCATCGTGATGCCGATGGGGGTCATGGCCCTGGTCCTGATGCCTTTCGGGCTGGCGAGCGTGCCGTTGCAGATCATGGCGATCGGTCTCAATCTGATCCTGCGGATCGCGGAATGGACCGCGGGGCTCGGCGCGCACGGCGGGGCCGTCCCCATACCGGATGCCCTGACCGCCCTGCTGGCAACGGCGGCCCTGTTCCTTCTGGTGCTGATACCGGGAAAGCGGAAGATCTGGAGCGCCCTGCCGTTCGCGGCCGCCCTGATTTCGACCGCGCAGTCCCGTCCGCCGGATGTTCAAATCGCGGACAGGGGGCAGCTCATTGCGGCCCGGGATGAAAACGGGACTTTACGACTCCACGCAAACAGGGCGGGTTTCGTGACGGACAACTGGCTTCAGGCCGAAGGCCTGCCGGTGGCCGCTTTTGCCGATCAGCGCATGGCCGCGCCGCAATTTGCCTGCGACGACGAGGGCTGCCTCTATCGGGCCTATCCGGGCGGCAGGCGCTCTTCCGGCCTGGCATCGCTGCTGTCCTTCAACACGAACGACGCGGCGGCGGCAGAACCCGCCGAACCGCTCCTGCTGGCGCTGCCGAAAACGGCCGGTGCGCTTCATCTTGATTGCCGCTATGCGGATGTCATTGTCACGGCGCTCGCCGTTCCGGAGAATTGCGGCGCCGGGCTCGTGATCGACGCGCGCCGCCGGGAGCAACTGGGCGCGGTCTCCATCTGGCTGGCGTTGCCGCCCGAGACCGCGTTAAAACCGCACAAGACCGGGATAGCCCATTGGCGGGCGGCGAAAACCGTGCCGCCCCGCCCATGGCACAAATAAGCGCGCCGGGCCTGGGGTACGGACCCTAGTACTGGCGGAACAGGGCGACCAGCCGTCCCTGAACCCGGACGCGGCCGGGCCCGAAAATCCGGGTCTCATAGGCGGGGTTTGCCGCCTCGAGGGCGATCGACGCCCCTTTCTTGCGCAGCCGCTTCAGCGTGGCTTCCTCGTCGTCCACCAGGGCAACGACGATATCGCCGCTGTCGGCGGTGTCGGTCCGGCGGATCAGAACCGTGTCGCCATCCAGAATGCCCGCCTCGATCATGGAATCGCCGCGCACTTCCAGAGCGTAATGCTCCCCCTTGCCGATCAGTTCGGCGGGGACGCTGATCGAATGGCTGTGAGTCTGGATCGCCTCGATCGGCACGCCGGCCGCAATCCGGCCCATGACCGGCACCTCGATCCCGGCGGCTTCCTCATGAACGGCCGAAGGGGCCGGGGAGGCGGGCGCCGACGACGGCTTGCCCAGCGAGCCCTCGATGACCTCGGGAGAGAAACTGCCGCGGGGGCGGGGACCCCCCAGGCCGGGCGCGATGGAATCGGGCAGCCGGATCACTTCCATGGCGCGGGCGCGATTGGGCAGACGCCGGATGAAGCCGCGCTCCTCAAGTGCGGTGATCAGCCGGTGAATGCCGGATTTCGACCTCAGATCGAGCGCATCCTTCATTTCGTCGAAGGAAGGCGGAACCCCGGTTTCCTTCAGTCTTTCGTGGATGAACATCAGAAGTTCATATTGCTTGCGCGTCAACATCAGTCGGTCTCCCGTGCGAACCGGCGCCGGTACAAATCATGAACGTACCATAACTGTTCTCATTGTGTTCCGCAAGCATTAAGGACCGGTTAGCGGCGCGGCGGCGCTCGGCTGCCGGTCGGTCCGGCAACAGGCATGCCCGGGGCAAAGGCGGGCGCGGCGGTCGGATACGGGTCGCGAGAAGCCGGTCAGCTGAACATCAGATCCGGCAGGAACAGCACCAGTTCGGGCACGAACAGGAGCAGGATGACCAGTGCGAGGATGGCCGCGAAGAAGGGGAGGGATTCCCTGATGTAGTCTTCCAGCGGCGTGTCGAGCATGCCGCAGACCGTGTACATGGCGACCCCAACCGGCGGTGTCATGGAGCCGAGCGTCACGATGGTCATCATCAGGATGCCGAAATGCACCGGATCGAAACCCACCTTCTGGATCACCGGCACGAAGATCGGCGTCAGGAGAAGAACCAGGATGGTGCTTTCGAAAAACAGGCCGGCGATGAAAAGGCTGATCAGGATGACGCCGACGACCACGGCGGGACTGGTCAGCGATCCGAGCAGGCTGCCCGCAATCTGCTGCGGCACCTGAAGGAAGATGATGGCGAAACCGATCATGCCGCTCATGAGGATGATCAGCATGATCAGGCCGATATCGGACAGGGCATGGTTGAAGGCGCGCCGGATGGCCTCCCAGCTGAGGACCCCGTGTCCGAACCAGCCCACGAAGACGGCATAGACGACGGCGAAGGCGCCGACTTCCGACGGGGTGAAGAGGCCGCCCCTGATCGATATGATCAGCAGCACCGGGAACAGGAGCGCCCACTTTGCCTCCCAGGCGGCGATCGCCAGGGCGCGCGGTGTCGGTTTCACGCTGTCCGTCACCACGTAACAGCGCCTGCGGGCCACCACATAGGCGGCCACCATCAGGAAGCTCATCATCAGGAGGCCCGGCACGATGCCGGCCATGAACAGCCGTCCGATGGAGACCTGTCCGACATAGCCGTAGAGGATCAGGCCGATGCTCGGCGGGATGGTGGCGGTGATCAGCGAACTGAGTGCGATCACGGCGCTGGAATAGCCGCGGGAATAGCCCTGGCCTATCATCTGGGGCCCGAGGACGCGCGCCTCCATGGCGGCATCGGCGACGGCCGATCCGGAAACGCCGCCCATGAGCGTGGACAGGATAATGGAAACCTGGGCGAGCCCGCCGGCCATCCAGGCAACGGCCACATGGGCGAATTTGAACAGGCGGTCGGTAATGCCGCTCTCGTTCATCAGATGGCCGGCCAGGACGAAGAAGGGCACCGCCAGCAGCGGGAAGCTCTGTGACACCGTGGCGATCTTCTGCACGCCGATGGAGACCGGCATGATGTCGGAGGTCAGGAAGAACGTGAAACCGGCCAGTCCGATGGCGAAGGCAACCGGGGCGCCCAGAACAAGAAGGACGAAAAAGACGAGGGTAATCGCCAGCATGGTTCAGATGTCCTCGATCTCGCCGGCTTCGACCGGGCTCGTCTTCCGGGAATAGATGTAGCGGCCCCGGGAGATGGATCCGCGCCAGGCCTCGATCAGGTTGGTTGTCATCGAGCCGAGCAGCAGGAGACAGCCGGCGGGCACCGCGATGGTCACCCAGGCATAGGACAGGCCGGAATCGCCGAACAGCCGTTCCTTGTTGAGGACGGTAAGCTTGTAGCCCTCCCGGGCCAGCACCAGGAAAAAGGCGGCGAACAGCAGCGTCATGGCTGTTTCCAGGATGAGGCGCAGCCGGGGCGCCAGGCGCCTCGTCAGAAAATCAACGCCGAGATGGGACCGTTCGCGCATGGCCTTGGCGGCGCCGAAGAAGCAAAGCCAGATGAACAGGAGCTGCGCAAGGTCCACGGACCAGATCAGCGGATGGCCCGCAAAGCGCATGACGGCGGCGATGAAGACCAGCGCGGTGATGACGGCAAGCAGGATGGAGCCGGCGATGATTTCGAGCTTGGCGAAGAATCTGGACATGGCTGTACTGCCCGGCTGCAGGTTGGGATCAATCGGGTAATGAGGGACGGAGCCTGCGCGCTCCGTCCCCGTTCCAGGCAGTGTGCCGGAAAATTCAGTTTGCAGCCATTGCCCGCAGCGTGTCGCGGAGTTCGCCGTAGCCGAGGTCGTCATAGACCTTCGCGGTGGCTTCCTTGAACGGCGTGACGTCGACCTCGCGGACGGATATGCCTGCGTCCTTGAGCTTCTGTTCGATGGAAGCGAGCGAATCCTGCGTGCCGTAGGACGCGATGTCACCGGCCTTCAGGGATTCGTCGAGAAGGATCTTCTGCAGATCCGCCGGCAGGGTGTCGAACCAGGGGCCGGAGGTAACGAGGCCGGTGATCAGGTTGATGTGACCGGTCTTGGTGATGTGGGTGATCACTTCATCCAGCTTGGCACCGACGATGGCGGGGAACTGCGCCTCCGCCCCGTCGATCACATGTGAGGACAGGGCCGAATAGACCTCGCCCCAGGGCATCGGCGTCGGGGTGGCGCCCATGGCGCCGATCGTACCGGTCCAGACCGGGGCGCCAGGCGTCCGCATCCGGATGCCGGCAAGGTCGGCCGGCGTGTTGATTTCCTTTCCCGTCAGCAGATGGCGCTCGCCCTGCCACCAGTTGAAGGACAGGACCTGAAGATTGCCGTTGTCGTGGAGTTTCCTGACCCAGTCGCCGAACATGTCCGAAGTGACGACCTTGCGGATGCCGTCGTAGCCGGAGGCGAGGAAGGGAGCGCCGAGGACGCCGAATTCGTGCTGGAAAACGGCGAGGCGGCCGCCGTCGACGACCACGGCCACCGGTGCGCCGGCGCGGGCCTGCTCCAGGACGTCCTCGTCGGGGCCGAGCTGGGAATTGGGAAACAGCTTGATCTCAAGACGGCCGCCGGAGGCTTCGGCGACGTTCTTCTGCAGGGCCTCCAGGCCCTTGTAGAGCGGATCGGTCGTTGCCAGCGCGGTGTTGACGGACAGCGTGTAGTCGGCGGCCAATGCCGGGCCTGCGAAAATAGCGGTGCCGGCGACAATTGCGGTGGCGCCGAGTGTCTTCAGGCCGGCTTTGAGTGTCGGCCTCCGGGTCGTCTTCCGATTCAGCATGAGTTCCTCCCTATTGCTGAGACATGGCGGGTTGGATCCGTCCGGAATGACGCCCTTGTCCCGCTTCACTTGTTTCCAGGTCGCGCATCCTCGAAGAATTCCGGCTTGCTCTCGGCAATGGCCGGCAGGTCATTGAGAATCTCCCGCAGATGCGCTCGCACAGCATGTTCGGCAGCATCGGCGTCGGCGGCGGTTATCGCGCTGGCGATCGCCGAATGCTGTTCAACCAGTTTGTCCATGGGAAAACGGCGGGTACTGAGGTGGCGTACCCGGTCCATTTGCGCCTTGACGCTTTCGATGACGTTCCAGGCGTAGACCTTGCCGGCCGCTTCGGCCAGGGTCCGGTGAAACAGTTCGTCCAGCTCGATGAAGCGGATAGAATCGCCGTGTTTGGCCGCCCGGGCCTGCTCCTTCAACTGGCGGCGCAGGTCCTCTTCCAGCCCGGTGTTCCGGCCGGAGGCCAGTTCCTTGGCGATATCCGCCTCGATGGCTTCGCGGACGAAGCGGGCGTCCATCACCGCAGACGTCGCGATCTTGCGGACGAAGGTGCCGCGCTGGGGGCGGACTTCGACGAGACCTTCCTCGGCAAGCTTGATGAAGGCCTCACGCACGGGCTGGCGGCTGACGGCATATTCGGCCGCGATCTCCGCCTCCGAAATCCGGGAGCCAGGCTCAAGGTCGTTGCGAATGATCCGCTGTCTCAGGATCCGGTAAAGCTGCGGGCCGACCGCCGTCGCCACATCCAGGCTGCGCTGAGACTGTTGCTGGAAAGCCATCTTGAATTCTTCCTCCGCGAAATTGGCTACACCATACTTCCATACTAGTCAACAGTTGAAAACATTGCTAAGACTTCGTCTGCCCGTGCGATCGGCCTGAAAACAACAATGCGCGGCAGGGGAGACGGAAAGATGAGGCAGACCTGGCGCTGGTTCGGGCCGCACGATCTGGTCACGATCGACGACATGCTGCAGGCGGGTGCGGAAGGCGTGGTAACGGCACTTCACCACGTGCCGGCCGGTGTTCCCTGGACGCCCGGGGAAATCGCCCGGCGCCAGAACGAACTGGCTGTCACAGGAGCAGGCACGCCTTCGGGCTTGAAATGGCAGGTGGTCGAGAGCCTGGCGGTTTCTGAGGACATCAAGAAGCAGAAGGGCGACTGGCGCCTGCACCTGGAGAACTACAAGGCCAGCCTGAAGCATATCGCCGAGGCCGGCATCGAGGTCGTCTGCTACAATTTCATGCCGGTGCTCGACTGGACCCGTACGGATCTGCGCTGGAAGCTGCCCACGGGCGCGACCTGCATGCGCTTCGACTACGCCGATTTTGCCGCCTTCGATATTTTCATCCTGAAACGGCCCCGCGCTGCAGATGATTATCCGGAAGAAATCGCCGAAGCGGCCCAAGGCCGTCATGCGGCGATGGATGACAATCGGCGTGCCCAGCTGGCAAGGAACGTCGTCTTCGGTCTGCCGGGTGCAGAGGAAGGCTTCAGCCTCGAGGACATCCGTCTGCACCTCGCCGAATACGAAGCGATATCCGCAGACCGCCTCAGGTCGAATTTCATCGATTTCCTGGGCGAGGTGGTTCCGGTCGCGGAAACACTCGGCATCCGGCTGTGCTGCCATCCGGATGATCCCCCTTTCGGTCTGCTCGGCCTGCCCAGGGTCATGTCGACGGAAGCAGACTACGGTCAGATCATGGAGGCGGTCGGTTCACCGGCAAACGGCATCACGCTTTGCACCGGCTCGCTCGGGGCGAGGCCCGACAACGATCTGCCGGGGATGATCGGACGGCTCGGCGACCAGATCCACTTCCTGCATCTGAGAAACGTGAAACGCGAAACGAATGCCCTTCGCGGCTCGTTTCACGAGGCGGATCATCTTGGCGGGGATACGGATATGGTGGCGGTCATCGCTGCGGTCCTGCGCGAGGAGCGCAGGCGCCGGGCGGCCGGGCGCGCGGACTGGTCGATCCCGATGCGTCCCGACCATGGTCAGGACATTCTGGACGACCTTAACCGCAAGGCCCAGCCGGGCTATCCTGCTATCGGCCGGCTCAAGGGGCTTGCCGAGTTGCGCGGCATCGCGACGGCCCTGTCCCACCCGGTTGAAGGGCAGACGGCATAAGGCCCGCCCGACGGGCAGAGCCGGTCCCCGCACCAATTATCCCCCGACTTTCAAAGACCTGCCTCGACCTGTCTGTCGGTCGGGCGGAATTCCCGCGTTTGTTCGCGGATCCACCGGTCGCGGGCAGAGTGTCCGTCATGACCGCTCGGTGCCTCACGCTGGTTTCTTTTTCCGATAACAGTATGCAACATAATTCTTGAATCGCCGGGCTTGATGTGTATTAAATTGCAGAAACCGAAAGAGAGGGGGCTCTGTAGGAAATATAATACATAAAACTTGCTGCGTCCGCGAACTGATGGAAAGCGGATCGCTTTTTTCTGGGAGGAGAAAACATGAAGAACCATCTGATAGCGGCGCTTATGGCGTGCGCCTCGGCGACGTTTGCCGCGAATTCCGCTCATGCAGCCGACATCAAGGTCGGCCTGCTTCTGCCGAAGAGCGGCCCCTACGCCGCGCTTGGCAAGGAAATCGAGGACGGTTTCAACATGGCCCTTGAAGAGGCCGGGAAAACCGAAGAATTCCAGCTGGTTACGGAAGACAGCGAAGCCAAGCCCCAGACCGGCGTGGCAAAGGCGCGCAAGCTCGTGCTGCAGGACGAGGTGGATGCCATGGTCGGCATCGTCTCCTCGGCGGTCCTCGGCGCTGTCCGTGACTTCGTGGACAGTTCGAAAGTGCCGCTGGTCGTGGCCAATGCGGGCAACGACGAAGCGACCGGCAAGGACTGCAGCCGCTACATCACCCGTGTGTCGTTCTCCAACGCGCAGATCAACCGGCCGATGGGTGAGTGGATGGCCAGGACCGGCGTCAAGACGGTCTACACGCTGGCTCCGGACTATGCGGCCGGCCATCAGATGATCGACGCCTTCGCCGAATCCTTCAAGGCCGCCGGCGGCGAGATCGTCGGCTCCGAATACACGCCTTTCGGCAAGACCCAGGATTTCGGTCCCTACCTGACCAAGGCGAAGGCGGCATCTCCCGATGCGATCTATGTCTTCTATGCCGGGAAAGAGGCGATCACCTTCGTCAAGCAGTATGACTCCTTCGGCTTGAAGAAGGACATCCCCCTTTACGGCTCCGGCTTCCTGACGTCGCCGCTTTACGTGGCCGCCGAAGGTCCCGCCGCGATCGGAGTGAAGACGGCACTGCATTACGTGCCGACCATCGATACGCCTGAGAACAAGGCCTTCGTCGCCGCGTTCAAGGCGAAGTTCGACCGGGCGCCGTCGGAATTCGCCGTCCAGGGCTATGACGCGGGCCGCGTCCTTGTCGAGGCCGTCAACGCAGGCGCGTCGGACCGGGCATCGATCACGGAACAGCTTGCCAAGGTGTCCTATTCCGGTCCGCGCGGGCCGCTGACGATCGATCCGGCGACGAACAACGTCGTGCAGAACATCTACGTCTATGAAACCGTCGCCGAAGGCGAAGGCCTGACCCAGAAGATGATCGCCACCATCGGCTTGGCGCGGGATCCGGCCAACGGCTGCACCCTGAAGTAAGATGCAACACCGTCTGGCGCGGTGCTGCCGCGCCAGGCTCTGCCTGTAGGATATTCGGTGGGAGGGGCGAATATGGTTGCGGATGCCGACTTCTGGCTGACGCAGTTCCTCAATGGAATGCAGCTTTCCATGCTGCTGTTTCTGCTTTCAATCGGTCTGACGATCATTTTCGGCCTCATGCATTTCGTCAATCTCGCTCACGGCGCGCTCTACATGGTGGGGGGCTATGTGGGGGTCAGTGCGGCCGCATCCCTCGGTAACTTCTGGCTCGCGCTGATCGCTGCACCTGTTGCCGTCACGGTCGTCGGGATCTTTCTCTATGTCGCCGTCATTCGCCGCATGCGCCGGGCAGGGCCGATGAACCAGGTCCTGGTGACCTTCGGCCTGATCTTCGTGCTGGTGGATCTGGTGCGCATCCTGTGGGGGGATATCGCCCTCGGCATGGAGCAGCCGGCGATCCTGTCCGGTCCGGCGGTGATCTTCGGTGTCACCTATCCGGCCTACCGGCTCTTCATCATCGCGGTCGGCCTCATCGTAATGATCGCACTCAGCCTCGTGCTCACGCGCACCCAGATCGGCGCCATGGTCCGTGCGGGCGTTGAAAACGACGCCATGGCCTCGTGCCTCGGCATCAATGTCGAACGCCTGTTCTTTGCGGTCTTCTGCGTCGGCTGCGCGCTCGCCGGACTTGCCGGCGCCGTGGCCGCGCCGGTCTTTTCGGCGACCCCCTCCATGGCGACCGACATTCTCATTCCGACGCTGATCGTGGTGGTCATCGGCGGGCTCGGGAGCTTGGGCGGGGCCATCGTCGGATCGCTGATCATCGGCTTCATCCAGACCTTCGGAGCGGTGGTCCTGCCCGGATTTGCCTCCGTGCTGGTCTATGTGCTGCTCGCGATCGTCCTCATTGCCAAGCCGGCCGGCCTGCTGCCGGCCAGGAGCTAGTGCATGTTCTACCAGACGCCCCTTAAGACGGTCACGGTGATCGTGACCCTCACCGCGCTGGCCCTGTACGCCATCCTCGGCGGGTACTTTCCGTGCGAAATCGTGGTGGAAATCGCCATTCTCGCGATCCTGGCAATCAGCCTGGATTTCGTCGCCGGATACGGCGGGATGGTATCGCTCTGCCATGGTGCGGTCGCCGGGATCGGTGCCTATACCTTCGCGGGGCTGACCGCGCTTGCCGGGGTCGACGGCTTGACCGCGACCGTTGCCGCGCTTGCCGCCACCGCCGCGTTCGGCCTGGTGGTCGGTGCGGTAACGGCCAATATTTCCGGCATTTTCTTCATCATGGCGACGCTCGCGTTCGGGCAGATGGCCTATGTGGTCGTATTCGAATGGAAGGCGCTGGGCGGCGACGACGGGCTTTCCGGCGTCTCGCGGTATGACTTCTCCGCGATCGGCCTCAACATGAACGGGTCCGTCGAATTCGCCCTGTTCTGCCTGCTGATGGTCGCGCTGGTTTATGCCGCGGCGGCCTATGTGCTGCGCAGCAGCTTCGGCCGGACGCTGATCGGGGTCCATTCCAATGAGGACAGGATGCGGGCCCTCGGCCTCAGCGTGTGGAAACACAAGGCCGTCGCGTTTTCATTCTCCTCGCTCCTGGCCGGTACGGCGGGCATACTCGCCGCCCAGCACACGCTTTTCGTCTCGCCGGAACTGCTGGTGTGGACGTTGTCCGGCGAGGTCCTGATCGTCGTCATCCTCGGGGGGCTGGGAACGCTCGCCGGCCCGATTGCCGGTGCCGCACTGCTTGTTTTCCTGAAACACCAGGTGAGCGGCCTTACGGACCACTGGCATCTTGTGATCGGGCTGTTCCTGATCGCGGCCGTCATGGCCGGAGGGCGTGGCGTCTATGGCCAGATCGAGCATGTGCTCCGGCGGAAAAACAGGGGCGGTGCCAATGCTTGAGGTGCGCGATCTCTGCAAGAATTTCGGTGGTCTCAGGGTCTCGCGCAATATCCACATGGCGCTTGAAAAAGGCGAGCGCCGGGTGGTTCTCGGGCCCAACGGAGCCGGCAAGACGACATTGTTCAATCTCCTTGCCGGCACCTTGCAGCCGACGTCCGGCGAGATCCTGCTCGACGGTGCGAGCATCACCAGTCTGAACGTGGAACAGCGGGCCCGGCGCGGATTGTCGCGCAGTTACCAGAAGAACAACCTGTTTGAAGGACTGACCGTCGCGGAGAACCTCGCACTGGCGGCCGCAACCGCTGAGGGGAGGACCTTTTCCTGTTTCTCCCGTGCCCACGAAAGCCGGGCCATCCGGGAAACCGTCGAGGAAGTGGCCGAAATGGTCGGGCTCAGCGACCGGCTCGATCTCGGCGTGGCGCATGCCTCCTACGGCAACCGCAGGCAGCTTGAAGTCGGGCTGGCGCTTGCCGCGAAACCGAAACTCCTGTTGATGGACGAGCCCACCTCCGGCGTCGGTCCCGGCATGATCGACGCGTTTCACAAACTGATCTCCACGCTGCCGCGGGAACTGACGATCGTCATCATCGAGCATGATCTCGACCTCGGTTTCGACGTGGCCGACAGGATCACCGTGCTGAACTACGGCGAGGTGGTGTTTGAGGGGACGCCCGCGGAGACGAAGGAAAGCGACGTGGTCAGGGAAATCTATCTCGGCGATTGGCAGGGCGATGCTTGAGGTTAGCGATCTACACGCCGGCTACGGCGAAACCCAGGTGATCCACGGCGTCGATCTGACCGTCGACGAGGGACGGTTTCACGCCATTCTCGGCCGGAACGGCGTCGGCAAGACGACGACGCTGAAAACCATTGTCGGCCTGCTGCCGGCGTTCAGCGGCGAGGTCATATTCCGGGGCAACCCGATCAGCCGGCGCCGGTCGTTCGACATCGCCCGCATGGGGATTGCCTATGTGCCGGAAACACGGGACGTGTTCGGCTCCCTGTCGGTCCTTGAAAACCTGACGCTTGCAGCCCGGCTTGCGGCCGGGACGGACTGCAGGTGGACGGTCGAACGGGTATTCGAATTCTTCCCGAATCTCGCCAGCCGGCGCGATAATGGGGGCAATCAGCTGTCCGGCGGGGAGCAGCAGATGCTTGCGATCGGCCGGGCATTGGTCATGAACCCGAGGCTGCTCATTCTTGACGAGCCGACCGAGGGACTTGCGCCCATCGTCGTGCGCCAGATCTTCGACAAGCTGAAGGAACTGAAGGGGGAGGGTATGACCATGCTGCTTGTCGAGCAGAACTTCCACTTCGCCACCAGGCTTGCAGACAGCGCCAGTGTTTTCGGGCGCGGCAAATGCGTCTGGAGCGGGACCTGCGACGCGCTGCGCGCAGACGAGGAGCTGCATCGGCAGTGGCTCGGCGTGTGAGGAAAATCGAGATCTTTGATGTGAAATATATTGCTCAAAACAGCCGGTATGTGTATTATTATGCATAAAACCGCCGAAGGGCAAAGCCCGTCGTGCTGAATGCGGAAATGGAGGAGGGCGGAATGTCAAAGCAGCAGTTCCTGGACACGGTATCAACGATTGCCGAGCGCATCGGCGACCGACCGCTCGACGGCGCGCTGGCGGCCTATCTCAATGCGGAATTTCCCGCGGACGGAGAGACATTCACCGCGCTGAAGTCGCTGTGCGCGGAAGGCGAGGCGGACGGATGGCTGATGGCGCGCGAGGCCGGCGGCATCAAGTTCGGGCGGGCGGTGAAGCCGGGTGCGGAAGCGCGGAACTTCAGCGTCGACGTGGTGCGGATGAAAGACGTCAAGGGACCGCATCATGTTCATACGACAGGTGAAATCGGCGCCGTGATGGCGATATCCGGTTCACCGAAGTTCGATGACTTTCCCGAGGGCTGGTACGTCTACGGCCCCTGTTCCGATCATCACCCAACCGTCACCGGAGGAGACGCCTATGTCCTCTATCTGCTCCCCGACGGCGCAATCGAGTTTACCGGCCGCTAGGCCGCAGTTCCTGCCCGCCTCCTGACGGGACGGCCGGCACGAAAATGCATCAGCGCGCAGGAGGAGATGCGCGCGAGGGAGGACCGATGACGACTACGAACGAGAATGCCGCCGTCTACTTTGTGGACCGACATGCCGATGAAGGCTACAGCGACAAGGCGGCCTTCATCGAGAGCGAAACCGGTGTGAAGATCAGCTATGCGGACCTGGCGCAGGAGACCGGGAAGATGGCCGATCTCTTCGAGCGCCACGGCATCCGCCGCGAGGAGCGCGTGGCGATGCTGGTCCTCGACTGTATCGCTTTTCCCGTCATCTTCTGGGGCAGCCTGAAGGCCGGCGTCGTTCCGGTTCCGCTGAACACGCTGCTCGGATCGGATGTCTATGAGACGATCCTGAAGGACAGCCGGGCGCGGGCGCTGTTCGTTTCCGCGCAGCTGCTGCCGGTCATCGAGCCGGTTCTGGCGAATTGTCCGTGCCTGGAACGGGTGTTCGTCATCGGCGGAGCGGAAGCGGGAGGTCATCTGTCCTTTCGCGAGGAGCTTTCGGCAAGCGCTTTCCGCGCACCGGTCGACGTTTCCGCGGATGAATGCGCGTTCTGGCTTTACTCCTCCGGCTCGACGGGCCAGCCCAAGGGCGTGCGCCATGTTCACGGCAACCTGAAATTCACCGCCGACACCTACGGCGCCAGGGTGCTCGGCATCGAACATGACGACATCGTCTATTCCGTCGCCAAGCTGTTCTTCGCCTACGGTCTCGGCAACGCCATGACGTTTCCCATGTCCGTGGGGGCGACCACGGTGCTCCTCGATGCCCGCCCGACGCCGGAAACGGTCTGCAAGGTTCTGGAGACCTATCAGCCGACCGTGTTCTGCGGGGTTCCGACCCTTTATGCGGCGCTCCTGGCCCATGTCGACGGCGGCCACGGCAGCATTTCGGCGCCGCTGCGCCGGTGCATTTCCGCCGGCGAGGCGCTCCCCGAAAAGGTCGGCTCCCGCTGGCGCGAACTGACCGGCTGCGACATCCTCGACGGCGTCGGCTCCACCGAAATGCTGCACATCTTCCTGTCAAACCGTCCCGGCGACGTTGTCTACGGAACGTCGGGCGTCGCGGTTCCGGGATATGACATCCGGGTCGTCGATGAAAACGGCGCGGACGTCGATACCGGCGGCATCGGCGAACTGCTGGTGAAGGGCGCATCCTCGGCGTCCGACTACTGGAACCAGCGGGATAAAAGCCGGTCGACCTTCGAAGGTGCGTGGACCCGGACCGGGGACAAGTACGAAGTGACCGAAAGCGGACGCCTGGTCTACTGCGGCCGGACGGACGACATGTTCAAGGTCAGCGGCATCTGGGTCGCGCCGTTCGAAATCGAGCAGGCGCTGGTCTCCCATCCGGCGGTTCTTGAAGCGGCCGTCGTGGCGGCAAGGGACGAAGAGGGGCTGGAGAAGCCCAAGGCCTTCGTGGTCCTGAAAAACGGGTTCGCCGGCGATCATTTGCCTGAAGAGCTGAAGGAGATCGTCAAGCAGCACATCGGCAAGTGGAAATACCCCCGTTGGGTGGAGGTCGTCCCGGACCTGCCGAAGACCGCGACGGGCAAGATCCAGCGCTTCAAGCTGAGGGACGATTACCATGCCTGATTTCGACTGGCGCGACGGCGCTGCAACCACCCTCACCGTGAACGGAAAGACGCTGGAGGCGGTCTGCCACGGCCCGCCGCCCGGTGAGGCGCCGACCCTTGTCCTGTTGCACGAGGGACTCGGGTGTGTGGCCCTGTGGCGGGACTTTCCGAAGAGACTGGCGGAGGCGACCGGATTCGGTGTCTTCGCATGGTCCCGGGCCGGTTACGGACAATCCGATCCGGTCGACCTGCCCCGGCCGCTCGACTACATGACCCGGGAAGCCCTGGATGTGCTGCCGGGCGTGCTCGATACCATCGGGTTCAGGCACGGCATCCTGCTCGGCCACAGCGACGGCGCATCGATTGCGGCGATCTATGCGGGCAACGTGGAGGATCATCGGGTTCGCGGACTGGTCCTGATGGCCCCGCATTTCTTCACCGAGATAGACGGATTGCAATCCATCGCCGAGGCGAAAGTGGCCTATGAGAGCGGCGACCTCCGGTCCAGGCTCGCCAGGTACCACAAGGATGTCGACAACGCGTTCCGCGGCTGGAACGACGCCTGGCTCGACCCGGGGTTCAGATGCTGGAACATTGCCGAGGCAATCGACTATCTGCGCATACCGGTGCTCGCCATTCAGGGCGCCGACGATCAGTACGGCACGCTGGCGCAGATTGAGGAAATCGAGAGCCGGATCTATTCGCCGGTCGATGTGGAGATCCTGGCCGATTGCAGGCATTCGCCCTTCCTGGAGCAGCCGGAGAAGACCCTTCAGGCGATCTCCGAATTTTGCGCGCGGCTTGAGCGGATGGAAGCGGTGGAGGTCGAAACCGCATGAAGCTGGAGAGCCTGATTTCGGGGAAATGGACCCCGGGCGCCGCGGAGGGCCGTCCTCTGGTCAATCCGGTCACGGGGGAAACCGTCGCCCGTGCGGACGCGAGCGGACTGGATCTTGCAGGCGCAATGGCGTTCGCCCGGGAACGGGGCGGTACAGCCCTGCGGGCCATGAGCTTTGCCGAGCGGGGCGCGCTGCTCAAGGCGGTCGCCGATGTCCTGACCGAAAACCGCGCCAAGTACGAGGATATCGCCCGGATCAACAGCGGCAATAGCAGGGGCGATGCGGCCATCGATATCGACGGCGGTATCGGGACGCTGAAATATTACGCCCGTCTCGGCCGGTCGCTCGGTGATGCGAAGACCGTTCTCGAGGCAGGGCAGGATCAACTGACGAAGGACCCGGTGTTCTTCTCCCGGCACTTGTGGACGTCGCGGCCGGGCGTCGCGCTGCAGATCAACGCGTTCAATTTCCCGTCCTGGGGCATGTGGGAAAAGATCGCGGCGGCGACCATTGCCGGTGTGCCAAGCATGGCCAAGCCGGCAACCGCGACGGCCTGGCTCTCCCACGAGATGATGCGCGATGTCATGGCCGGCGATCTGGTCCCGGCCGGCGTGTTCAATCTGGTTTGCGGCAACGGCGAGGCCTTGCTCGACGCGCTCGGTCCGATGGACTCCGTTGCCTTCACAGGCTCGGCCGATACCGGTGCGACGATCCGCTCGCATCCGGTTGTTCTCGGCAGCGGCGCGCGGGTGACGATCGAGGCGGACAGTGTCAATGCCACGATCCTCGGTCCGGATGTGGCGCCGGGCGACGGGCTGTTCGACCTTGCGGTCCGCGAGGCCGGCAAGGCGCTGTCGGTGAAGGCCGGGCAGCTTTGCACCAATATCCGGCGTATCCTCGTGCCAAAGGCGCAGATCGATGCGTTTTCAGAGGCTGTGGTTGCGACCGTTTCCCGTTTTCCGGTCGGCGATCCGGCCGATGAAACCGTGCGCGTCGGGCCGCTGGTCAACAAGCGGCAGCAGCAGGATGCGCTTAACGGGATTGCCCGCCTGGGCAGTGAAGCGCGCGTCCTGACCGGCGGCGCCGTTCCCGACGCGCTGGACGGGGCCGGGGCCTTTGTCGCGCCGACGCTGTTTGCCTGTTCCGATCCGCGCGGTGCGAAGCTTGTGCATTCGGTGGAGGTGTTCGGGCCCTGCGCGACGGTGATGCCCTATGACGGGATATCGGACGGGCTGGAGATTGCGGCCAAGGGGGGCGGTTCGCTGGCCTTGAGCCTGTTTTCCAACGACACGGAAGCGCGGTTGCAGACGGCCGTTTCTCTCGGCCCCTGGCACGGGCGGATCATGATGGTGGATGAGGAAACCGGGCGCAATCACACCGGCCATTCGATCGTCATGCCGCAGTGCGTGCACGGCGGCCCGGGTCGGGCCGGCGGCGGTGAGGAACTGGGCGGCCTTCGGGGCTTAAGGCTGCACATGCAGCGCAGCGCGATCCAGGGGTCGCCGTCCGCCTTCGACAGCCTTGCGGAGCGTGCCGCGGAAGCGGCGCTGTGACCGGCAATGGGCGCGGCGCGGTTTCCCCTGCCGGACTACCGGCACATTCCAGGCCGGAACGAACGGCCGGTTGAAGGGAGTTTCGATGCAGTCAAGGCGGTGGCGCCGGCGGTGACGTCATCGGCGACGGCTGCGGACAACGAGGCGTGGCGCCACGGGGTCAGGCTGTTGAACGAAGGCTATTTCTGGGAGGCGCATGAAGTGCTTGAGCCGGTCTGGCTCAACGCGGCCCCGAACAGCCGGGAAAGGCACCTTGTCCAGGCGGTCATCCAGCTGGCAAACGGCTGGTTGAAGGAAGCCATGGGACAGTCCAGGGCACGGCTCCGGATCGCGGATTTGTGCCGGGACGCATTCCAGGAGGCGTTTCCGGAAGGTCAGGGCACATGCGTGATGGGGCTGGAGAAAGACGCTGCCCTGCGGGCCGTCGCAGCCCTGTTCGAAGGTATTGAGCCGGCCGGTTATAAATTGAAATATGAAATATAATACATACTCCATCGTAACTGCGGAAAACTCATCAAGTTGTTGAAAAGCATAGCGTAAAATGTGCATTAAAAATCATGCTTCGGCATTGCCTTTCTGAATAAAGGCACTATAATGCATAATTGCTTGGACGGAGCGGGAGTGAACAGGTGACCAAACGTATCGACTTTCAAACAGACCCTTCGCGCTATCGGCACTGGCGTGTCGAGTATGACGGACCTGTAGCGACGCTCTATATGGACGTCGATGAGAAGGGCGGGTTGTTCGACGGCTATGAGTTGAAGCTCAACTCCTATGACCTGGGCGTCGATATCGAACTGGCCGATGTGGTTCAGCGCATGCGCTTCGAGCATCCGGAAGTCTCGGCCGTTGTTCTCCGCTCCGGCAAACCGAATGTATTCTGCGCCGGCGCGAATATCCGGATGCTGGGCGGTGCCGCCCATGCGCACAAGGTGAACTTCTGCAAGTTCACCAATGAGACCCGCAATACCTTCGAGGCGGCGGGCGCTGAATCCGGGCAGCATTACATAGCCGCGGTCAAGGGCGCCTGTGCGGGCGGTGGCTACGAACTCGCCCTTGCCTGCGACCGGATCATCATGACCGACGACGGTTCCACCACCGTTGCGCTGCCGGAAGTGCCGCTGCTGGCGGTGCTGCCGGGCACCGGCGGTCTGACCCGGGTAACCGACAAGCGCAAGGTGCGCCGCGATCTGGCGGATGTGTTCTGTTCCACCGAGGAAGGCGTGAAGGGCCGCCGGGCGGTCGACTGGCGCCTGGTGGACGAAGTGGTGCCCAATTCGAAGTTTGACGAGAAGGTCGCGGAACGGGCCAGGGAAATCGCCGGCGGCGAAACCCGCAATACGGGCGCCAGGGGGATCGAACTGATCCCGCTGGACCGCCGGATCGAAGACGATGGCTCGGTCGTTTATTCGCTGGTCGAGGTTCAGGTCGATCGGACCAAGGGCATTGCCACGATCATGATCACCGGCCCGGACGGCGATGCCCCGGCTTCGGTCGATGCGCTGCACAAGGAAGGCGCGTCTGCCTGGATCCTCCGCCTGGCGCGGGAACTGGATGATGCCATTTTGCATCTGCGCCTCAACGAGCTTGAGATCGGCGTGGTCGTGTTCAAGTCCCAGGGAGATCCGGCGCGGGTCGTGGCGCACGAGAAGTTCCTGCTCGACAACAGGGACGGCGACTGGCTCTCCCGGGAAATCCTGCTCTACTGGAAGCGGGTGCTGAAGCGCATCGACCTGACGTCGCGCTCCCTCGTGGCAATGATCGAGAACGGCTCCTGCTTTGCCGGCTTCCTGGCCGAAATCGTGTTTGCCTGCGACCGCAGCTACATGATGGAAGGCGATTTCGAGGGCGACAATCGTCCGGTTGCCACGATCACCCTGACAGAGGGCAATTTCGGCCCCTATCCGATGTCCAACGACCTGACCCGGCTTCAGACCCGGTTCCTCGGTGAGCCGGAGCGTGTGGGGGCGGCCCGCGAACACGTCGGTGAGGCGCTGGAGGCCTTCGATGCCAATGATCTCGGCCTGGTGACCTTCGCCTATGACGACGTCGACTGGGAGGACGAGGTCCGCATTTTCCTGGAGGAGCGTGCGAGCTTCTCGCCGGATGCGATGACCGGGATGGAAGCCAATCTGCGCTTTGCCGGCCCGGAGACCATGGAGACCCGAATCTTCGGCCGCCTGACCGCCTGGCAGAACTGGATCTTCCAGCGCCCGAATGCGGTCGGTGAAAGCGGTGCCTTGCAACGCTACGGCACCGGCGTGCGCGGTGAATACGACATGCGCCGGGTCTGACCGACCGGCCAGGGGAATTTCAAGGGAGACACCGAAATGCTTGATCTGATCAATGTCAGCTACGATACGCAGATACCCAACAACGTCGGGCTATCCTCCGACAAGAGGGTGCTGAAGGCCCTGGAAAAGTGGCATCCCGGTTACATCAACTGGTGGAACGATCTCATTCCGGACAATTTTCAGCAGAGCCTCGTCTATCTGCGCACCGCCGTCAGCGTGGATCCGAAAGGCTGGGCGAAGTTCGACTATGTGAAGATGCCGGAATACCGCTGGGGCGTGCTGCTGGCACCGCAGGTCGAGGACCGCAGGATCCCGTGCGGCGAGCATGCGGGCGAACCGGCCTGGCAGGAGGTTCCGGGCGAATACCGTGCCCTGATGCGCCGTCTGATCGTGATCCAGGGCGACACGGAGCCGGCCTCGGTCGAGCAGCAGCGGTTCCTCGGCCTGACCGCGCCGTCTCTCTATGACATGCGCAATCTCTTCCAGGTGAACGTGGAAGAGGGCCGGCACCTGTGGGCCATGGTCTATCTCCTGCACAAGTATTTCGGTGCCGACGGTCGCGAGGAAGCAGACGATCTGCTCCGCCGGTCGTCCGGTTCGGAAGAAGCGCCGCGCATGCTGGGGGCCTTCAACGAGGAGACGCCGGACTGGCTGTCCTTCTTCATGTTCACCTATTTCACCGACCGGGACGGCAAGATGCAGCTGGAAAGCCTGGCGCAGTCCGGCTTCGACCCGTTGTCGCGCACCTGCCGTTTCATGCTGACGGAAGAAGCGCACCACATGTTCGTCGGCGAAACCGGCGTCGGGCGCACGATCGAGCGCACCTGCCAGGTGATGAACGAGAACGGCATCGAGGATCCCCATGACACCGACCGGATCCGGGCGCTCGGGGTCATCGATCTGCCGACGATCCAGAAGAAGCTGAACCTGCACTACACGCTGTCGCTCGACCTGTTCGGCCAGGAGGTGTCCACCAATGCGGCCAATGCGTTCAACGCGGGCATCAAGGGGCGCTACATGGAAAGCCGGATCGATGACGATCACAAGCTGACCGGCGACACCTACCGGGTTCTGGATGTGGAGGACGGCAAGATCGTGACCCGCGATGTTCCGGCCCTGACGGCGATCAACATGCGCCTGCGCGACGACTACACCCGCGATGCGTCCGGCGGCGTCGGCCGCTGGAACAAGATCATCGAAAAGGCCGGCATCCAGTTCCAGATGAAGCTGCCGCACGAGTCGTTCAACCGCAAGATCGGCGTCTTCGCCGACAAGCTGTTCGATCCGGACGGTGAACTGGTCACCGGCGCGGAGTACGATGAGGGCATGAAGAACTGGCTGCCGACCCATGCCGACGGCGATTTCATCCAGTCGCTGATGAAGCCGGAATACGAGCCCGGCAAATATGCAAGCTGGATCGCTCCGCCGAAGGTCGGGATCAACAACAAGCCCGGCGATTTCGAATACGTGAAGCTTCACATGGCGTGATGCCGGGAACGGGGGAGCGTGCCCATACCGCGCTCCCCGATTTGGCCGTAGCCTCGTCAACGAGGTTACGGCCTGACAAAGCGCCGGAAAGAGCGCTGCCGGGAGGACCGATGAGCCAACCTCAAAAACAACACCTGATAGACCCGGAAATCTGCATTCGCTGCTACACCTGCGAAATGACCTGTCCGGTTCAGGCAATTGTGCACGACGACAGTAACGTCGTGGTCGATTTCGACAAATGCGATTTCTGCATGGACTGTATTCCGGTCTGCCCGACCGGGTCCATCGACGAGTGGCGGGTCGTTGAAACGCCTTACTCGGTCGACGACCAGTTTTCCTGGACGGAATTGCCTGAGCAGCAGGACCTCGGACCGTCGGGCGGTGGCGTCGACACGTCCATCGAGGCGCTGGACGAGGCAATGGCGGCCCTGCTCGCCGAAGCCCATTCCGGTGCCGGCGGCAAGTCGAAGGCACCCGCATCGGCGTCGAAGCCCTCCGTCAATCTCTATACCATCGGCAAACCGGCCGAGGCGACGGTTCAGGGCAATTACCGGCTGACGGCGGAGGGCGCCGACAGCGACGTTCGCCACATCATCCTGGATTTCGACGGCCATCCCTTTCCCGTCCTCGAGGGACAGAGCATCGGCATCCTCCCGCCCGGCACGGATGACGCGGGCAAGCCTCACCTGCCGCGCCTCTATTCGGTATCAAGCCCGCGCGACGGCGAGCGGCCGAACTACAACAACCTGTCGCTGACGGTGAAACGGGAGCCGAACGGCGTCTGTTCCAATTATGTCTGCAACCTGAAGGTCGGCGACAAGGTCAGGGTGACAGGCCCCTTCGGTGCGACGTTCCTGATGCCGGACGATCCGGACGCGAAACTTCTGATGATCTGTACGGGCACCGGATCCGCGCCTTTCCGGGCCTTCACCATGCGCCGTCAGCGCAATGCGGCGGGGCGCTCCGGCGGCATGACCCTGGTCTTCGGCGCGCGCACCCCTGAATCCCTGCCGTATTTCGGTCCCCTGAAAAAGGTTCCCGAAACGATCCTGCGGAAACACCTGGTGTTCAGCCGTATCGAGGGCGAACAGAAACATTATGTCCAGGACAAGCTGCGCGAAGAGGCGGAGGCGGTCGGCGCTTTGCTCAAGGATCCCAACGCCTACATCTACATCTGCGGCTTGCGCTCAATGGAACAGGGCGTGGAAAGCGCCTTCGCCGACATCTCCCGGCGCATTGGACTGGACTGGGCCGATGTGCGAAACGGAATGCGGGAAGAGGGACGTTATCACGTAGAGACCTATTGATGGATGATATTTCTAACAGCGCAGCCCAATCGAAAGTCTTCACCCACGTAGTCACCGTGCGCTGGGCGGACTGCGATCCCGCCCGGATCGCCTATACCGGGCGGCTGCCGAACTTCGCCCTGGAGGCGATCGACGAATGGTGGGGGGTGCATACCGGGTTCGACTGGTTCCGCGGCAACGTGGACCGCAATGTCGGCACGCCGTTCGTGCATCTGTCCATGGATTTCCGCAGCCCGGTCACCCCGCGGCATCCGCTCGTTTGCGAAGTGCGGCTTCTGAAGCTCGGGGAAAGCTCGGTGCGGTTTTCGGTCCGCGGACTTCAGGACGGCGTCCTGTGCTTCGAAGGCGAGTTCGTCGAGGTCTTCGTCGAGGCGGATGCGCACCGCAAGATACCGGCGCCGGCGGACATGAGAGCAAAGCTGGAGGCGCTGGTCATCGATTAGGAATATTGGCGAATAGAGGGGGAGAATTTGGGACCTATCCGGAAATATATTGCACATCGCAATAGCGGCGATTAGGTTGCGTTTGAAGGAACGCAATCGGACCCGGTGATGAACGAGATCACGAACTTTCGCGGTGAAGTGGTGCCCGACGAGCGGCTGACGCCGCGCGAAGGCGACGTGGATGCTTTTGTCGCCGCGGTCGGTGAACGGGTGCGCAAGGCGCGGGAGCGGAAGGGCATCGCCCGGCGGGTTCTGTCGGAGCTGTCCGGCGTGTCCCAGCGGTATCTGGCCCAGCTTGAAAGCGGCGGCGGAAACATTTCGATCGCCCTTCTGTTCAAGGTCGCGAATGCGCTCGACCACCGCGTGGAATGGCTGGTCGGCGAGGATGATCCCTGGACCTCGGAAGCCGCCCGTGTCGCGGAATTCTACCGTCAGGCGACGGGCGAACAGCGGCAGCGGGTCATGCAGATCCTCGACCCGGGCCGGCCGGCCCAGCTGCGCCGTCAGCGGATTTGCCTGATCGGGCTGCGCGGTGCGGGAAAATCCACCCTCGGCCGTCTTCTCGGCGAGGCACTGTCGGTTCCCTTTGTCGAGCTCAACCGGGACATTGAAGAGCAGAGCGGCATGCCGGTCAGCGAACTCATGGCGCTCTACGGCCAGGAAGGATATCGCCGGCTGGAACGCCAGGCCGTCGAACGGGTGGTGGCGACGTCGGACTCGGTGGTTCTGGCCGTCGGCGGGGGCATCGTGTCGGAGCCCGAGACCTACGGGTTTCTCTTGCGCAATTTCCACACGATCTGGCTCAAGGCTTCGCCGGAAGAGCATATGAACCGGGTGCGCGGACAGGGTGACGAGCGTCCCATGGCCGGCAATCCGAAGGCCATGGAAGAGCTCAAATCCATCCTTACAAGCCGCGAGGTGCTTTACGCGAAGGCGGAGAGCACCGTGAACACCAGCGGCAGGAGTGTCGACGAGAGCCTGCAGGATCTGTCGGAAACGATCCGGGATCTGGGTATCTTCTGAAACCTTGTTTCCTGCCCGTGGTACCCCCTCCGGAAATCCCCTGCGCCGGGACATGGCCCGTCCGCCCGTGACTTCTTCCGTTTTGCCGGAACGAGCACTGACGCGCGCAGACAGTTGCAACTGAAAGGTAAGCGTAGATGCCGGTAACGATCGAAAAGCGGGGAACCGCGGCTGTCGTTCTGATTGATAATCCTCCTGTCAACGGGATCTCCGCGGCGATCCGCAAGGGCCTGCTCGACGCGGTAAACGGGCTTTCTGCGGCAGGCTATGTCGACCGGGTGATCGTGACCGGAGCCGGTAAACTCTTCTGCGCGGGCGCGGATACGCGCGAGTTCGACTTGCCGCCGGTCGAGCCGCATCTGCCGGACGTGATCAACGCCATCGAGGCAAGCGCCGTGCCCTGGATCGCGGCGATCAATGGTGCGGCCCTTGGGGGCGGTGCGGAGATTGCGCTTGCCTGCCGCTACCGGATCGCGTCGCCGAAAGCCACCATCGGTCTTCCGGAAGTGACCCTTGGCGTTGTTCCGGGCGCCAGCGGGACCCAGCGCCTGCCGCGCCTGATCGGCATGGCGGCGGCGCTCGACCTCATCCCGCAGGGCAAGGTTCTGAAGTCGGGGCCGGCACTCGAGATCGGTTTGATCGACCGGATCGAGGAGGATCCGGTCGGTGCCGCGCTCGGCCTGGATGCGGACCTGTTTTCAGGTGTCGTTCCGCTCGCAGACCGCGCCGCGCCTGGGGCCGACGAAGCGGCCGTGGAAGCGGCAAGGGCCCAGGCTTCCAGGCGGATGCGCGGACAGAGCGCGCCTCTGGAAGCCATCGATCTGGTTGCGGCTTCCGGCGATACGCCGTTTGCGGAAGCCCTGGCGCGGGAACGGGAGGTGTTCCTGAGGCTGCGCGCCGGCGATCAGGCGAAGGCGCTCAGGCATATCTTCTTTGCCGAACGGGGGGCGAAGGCACCGGAGCCGATTGCGTCCGCGCAGGCCGCCGATGTCCGCCAGGCGATTGTCGTCGGGGGCGGCAACATGGGCGCTTCCATCGCTTATGCGCTCGATAGTGCCGGCATCAGCGCCACCATCGTCGAAACCGACGCGGAAGGGGCGGAGCGGGCGGCCGCCAATGTGGCCCGGCTGGCCGACGGGGCGGCAAAACGACGGCTTCTGACGTCTGATCAGGCCGAGGCCTGCAAGGCCCGCATTGCCATCGCGACCGGCTATGACGGGCTTCCGCCGGCGCAACTTGCGATCGAGGCAGCCTTTGAGGACATGGACGTCAAGAAGACGGTGTTCGCCAATCTGGAAAAGGCGCTGCCGGACGATGCGGTGCTGGCGACCAACACGTCCTATCTGGACGTCAACGAGATTGCTGAAAGTGTTGCCAACCCCGCGCGCGTAGTCGGACTGCATTTCTTCAGCCCCGCCCACATCATGAAGCTTCTGGAGATCGTACAGGGAACGGCAAGCTCGGACGCCGCACTTGCGACCGGCTTCGCGGTGGCAAAGCGTCTGCGCAAAATTCCCGTTCTCTCCGGCGTCTGCGACGGCTTTATCGGCAACCGCATCCTGGCCCGTTACCGGGAAGCGGCCGATACGGTGATGATGGACGGGTCCAACCCCTGGGAAATCGACGAGGCGATGGTGGAGTTCGGTTATCCGATGGGCCCCTATGAGGCCCAGGACCTGTCCGGTCTCGACATCGCCTATGCCAACCGCAAACGGCAGGCGGCGACCCGCGATCCGGCCCGGCGCTATATCCCGATAGCCGACCGGATGGTTCACGAGGGCCGGCTTGGCCAGAAGACAAGCGTGGGCTGGTACCGGTATCCGGGCGGGGGTGGCGCGGTGGTCGACCCGCTGGTTGAGGACCTTGTCCGCGAGGAGGCGCATTTCGCCAAGGTGACGCGGCGCGAGTATACGCCCGAGGAGATCCGCACCCGGCTCGTCTGCGCCATGATCAACGAGGCCGCCGATATCCTGGAAGAAGGGATTGCCCATCGCGCCAGTGATATCGATCTGGTGACGGTGCACGGCTACGGCTTCCCGCGCTGGCGCGGCGGACTGATGTTTCATGCCGACCGGATCGGCCTTGAAACGGTGCTTGGGCATATCGATGCCTTCGCAGAAGAGGACCCGGTCGCCTGGAAGGCCTCGCCGCTGCTTCGCCGGCTGGCTGCAAGCGGCAAGTCCTTCGCCGCCTTCTGAGGGAGAAAAACGCCATGGACAGCATGCGGGCGGCCGTGCTTATCGGCCATGGAGGCAACGAGGCCGTCTCGGTCGCAGAAAGGCCGATGCCTCTCCGCAAACCGGGCGAGGTGCTTGTCCGCCTGCGCGCCGCGGGCCTCAACCGGGTCGACCTCTACATGCGCAACGGCGGCGCCGGCATCACCCACAGCCTGCCGATGATCATGGGTCTGGACGGCGCCGGCACCGTGGAGGAGGCGGACCCGGGGTCGCGGCGTTCGCCCGGCGATCCCGTCGTGATCTATCCGATCCGAAGTTGCGGACAATGCGAGTTCTGCCTACGCGGCGAAGAGGTCCTGTGCACGTCCGCCCGGTATCTGGGCGAGAACATCGACGGCACCTTGGCGGAATTCGTTTGCGTCCCGGAAGACAATCTTGTGGCCAAGCCGGAGCATCTCGACTGGGTCGAGGCGGCATCCCTGTGTGTTGCGGGTCTGACGGCCTGGCGGATGATCCACACCAAGGGGCAGGTCAAGCCGGGTGAAACCGTCCTGGTCTTCGGCATCGGCGGGTCCGTGTCACTTGCGGCGCTGCAATTGCTGGCGGCCGGCGGCGTCAAAACCATCGTCACGTCGCGGGATCCGGCAAAGCTGGAAAAAGCCCGTTCGCTCGGGGCGTTTGCCGGTCTGCGCAGTGACGGCGATGGTTTCCTGGACGACCTCAGGGACCTGACCGGCGGACGCGGGGTCGACCTGGTGATCGAGAATGTCGGCAAGGCCGTCTGGCCGCTGGCAATGCGATCCCTGGTGCGCGGCGGGCGCATCGTTACCTGCGGGGCGACCAGCGGCGACGATCCCTCGGCTGATCTCAGGCGGCTTTTTATCCGGCAGCTTCAGGTTCTGGGGTCGACCCTGGGGACCCGGGCGGAACTGGTTGCGCTTGCCGACTACGTGAACCGCCATCAGGTCAGGCCCCGGATCGACCGCGTCTACCCGCTCGCGCGCGTCCATGAGGCCTTCGACAGGCTGGAAACCGGCCAGCAGTTCGGAAAAATCGGGATCACGTTCGACTAGGCAGCCCGGCCGGAATGAACTGGCCGGGATTTCCTGAGAAACCAAAATACCGAAAACGCTTATTCGGCGGCGGCACCGGTGCGGTCGATCTGCTTCGCCTTGCGCTTGAACGGGTTGTCTTCCGGAACGTCGAAGTCGAGCTTGATCTTGCCCTTGGCATAGGCGTCCGACATGTAGCGGAAGGCGGTCACGGTCATGCGCATCAGGTGCTCGCCGGCCTTGATCGGAGGGTATTTTTCCAGCGTTTCCGGCGTGCGGAACTTCGGCAGCGGCTCGACCACCGCGTCATAGTCGAGGCCGAAGAACAGCGGCATGGAATAGCGCTCCCGGCCGGAATTGACCACCCGGTGCTGGGTCGACTTGTACTGGCCGCCGGACCAGGTCTCGAAGATATCGCCGATATTGACGATGAACGTGCCGGGCAGGGGCGGGGCCTCCATCCAGTAGTCGTCCGCGTTGAGCACCTGAAGACCCGGGCCGCCCTGCAGCAGGATCGTGAAACACTCGAAGTCGGAGTGGGCGCCGATGCCGACCATGTCCTTGGAGGCGGGCACGTCGTTCTCGACGTATTTCAGAAGCCGGAGCTGGGAGGTCGGATTGTTGATGTACTTGATCAGGGTGCCGGATTCGACGCCGAGCTCGAATTCAAGCGCGGCGAGCATCTTCAGGCCCAGCCCGAAGATGGCGTCATAGTAGCTGGAGATCGTTTCCTTCCAGCCGGGAAGATCGGGCCAGATGTTGGGGCCGGTCATCCGCCAGCCGGCCAGGTAGTCGGGATGGTCGGCCGGGGCTTCGTAGGACATGTCCCAGGCTTCGTTGAAGTTGATCTTCTTCGGAAAGTCCGAACCGTTTTCCTCGAACGGCACATAGCCCCGATGGTGGGTGGTGAAACCCGACCAGTATTTCATCTTGTAGCTGCGGGTCTGGTCATGGAATTCGCGCGAGGCGGCCAGGGCCGCGTCGATCAGCGCCTGATCGACGCCATGATTCCTGATATAGAAAAAGCCGGATGTGCGGGCGGCGTCGCCCAGGGCTCTGGCGACAGTGGCCATATCTTCCCGGGAGCCGGTATGCAGGCCGGACAGGTCGATCACCGGCAGTTCCACATTTTCAGAGCTGAGTGCGATCTGATCGTCGGTCCCGTCGACCGGCGTCGCCGTATCGGTGGCGGCAGTATCCAGAAGATCTCGCATGTTCGTCCCTCGGTCGTGACTTGTGCACGGGTCGGCCCGCGCGAACCCGGACATGCTTTCCGGGCGGTTTTCAGGGGAAACGGCACGTTCCGTTTTCCGGAGTCCGTGGGTGCAATGGGGCAGGCCGGAACACGGCGCCCAAGGTGAACTCCAATGAAGTTGGTAGCATCTGCACTAAAATAAGGCGTGATTAAAATATATACTTGATGCTGTTATTGAGGGCATGAAGTTGACGCCTGCCTTTGCGTAAACAGCTCCAGAAGTCATTACTTTATCAGAAAACGAAATTGGCATGTTCGATGCATGCATCTGTTTCCCGGTCGCTCGTGCCTGGAGGTGCGGCGGCGGGAAAGCAGGGGAAGATCCCTTGCATTTACGGGTTCAGGAGAAACTTCCCATGACACAGAAGAAGATCAGCGGCCGGTTCGACACTTTGACGCGGCGCGACATTCTGCGTGCGGGCGCAGGCGCTGCCGCCCTTACGGCAGGAACATCCGTTCTGGGCATGCCGGCAATTGCACAGGAGCGGTCCATCAAGATCGGGTCCTATGGCGGCTACTTCGAAGACAGCTTCAAGAAGCATGTCTATCCGGTTTTCACGGAAGCGACCGGCATCAAGGTGGAGTCCGTCACCCAGCCGAACTCCAGCGACTGGCTGGTGACCATGCAGCAGGCCGCGGCTTCTGGGACCGCACCGGCGGATCTCTCGCTCTACGGCAAGGACACCATGATCAAGGCGATGCGCATCGGCGGGCTGCTGGCACCTCTCGACGCGGGCAAGATCCCCACGGCCAGCAACCTGACATCCGACTTCCTCTATGAGGGCACGGATGGCCTCCTCGGGGTCGGGGCGATGGCCTGGTTCATGGCCATGGTGATCAACCCGAACGAGATCAGTCCGGCGCCGACCAGCTGGAAGGAGTTCTGGGAAAACCCGGCGCTGGAATCGTCCCTCGGTCTCTCCAAGAAGTACGACGCGCGATTGCTGGACATCGTGGCCGCCACCTATTTCGACGGCGCGGAAACCCTGATGACGGAAGAGGGCATCACGGCCGTGATCGACAAGGTGGCTGAGATCAAGCCGAACGTCGCCCTGTGGTGGACGGCGGAAAGCCAGATGGAACAGGCCATGAAGAACGAGGACGTCATCGGCGGCATGTATTACCTCGACGTCGCGGGTCTGATGGCCGCCGACGGCTTCCCGATCGCGCCGATCTTCCCGAAGGAAGGCAACCCGATCGGCTACGGCTCCTGGTGCTTGAGCCCACTCTCGGAGAAGTCCGAGGAGGCGGCCGAGTTCATCAGCTTCTCCTGCGACCCGGCAACCCAGGCCCTGATGTCGCGCAAGATCGGCACCGCGCCGCTCGTGGAAAAGAGCCTCACCGATCTGACCGACGAGGAATACGCCGGCGTGTCGGGCGAGCCCTATATCACGCCGGCCTATGAGGCCTATCTCGATAAGGAAAGCTTCATCAAGGAGAAGTGGGACGCCATGCTGGCAGGCGTATAAGGGCGCTTTCCAGACAGACTATCGGCGGGAGTGGGTCGTTCCTCCCGCCGATCCTTCCCGATTTTCCCAACCCATCCGAAAGGAACGGCATGCCCGGTCTCGTCCTTGCTGGTATCAAGAAGTCCTACGGCCCGGTAACGGCGGTCGACAACATCGACCTGACCTTCCCGAAGGGAAAACTGACGGCGCTTCTGGGGCCGTCCGGTTGTGGCAAGACGACACTCCTGCGGATGATCGCCGGTCTGGAGGACCCGACCCGCGGTTCGATTTCGCTCGATGGCGTCGACATCACCCAAAAGCCGGCCAACCGGCGCAAGTTCGGCATGGTGTTTCAGTCCTTCGCGCTGTTTCCGCACATGTCGGTGGCCGAAAACGTCGCCTACAGCCTGGCAATCGCAGGGGTGGACAAGGCGACCCGGCGGGCCCGGGCCGAAGACCTGCTCGACCTGGTCAAGATGACCGGTTTCAGCGACCGTCGGATCGGTCAGCTTTCCGGCGGTCAGCGCCAGCGGGTGGCGATCGCCCGGGCGCTGGCGCAGAAGCCGGATGTGTTCCTGCTCGACGAACCGATGTCGGCGCTCGATGCCCAGTTGCGCGAAGCCATGCAGGTGGAACTGCGGCTCCTGCAGCAGAAACTTAATATCACCACGATCGTGGTCACCCACGACCAGCGCGAGGCCATGACCATGGCCGATCAGATCGTGGTCATGAGCAACGGCCGCTACGAACAGGTCGGCAGTCCTTCCGAAATCTATCACCGTCCGGCGAGCGCCTTTGTCGCCTCCTTCATCGGCAAGGCTAACTTCCTGACCGGAAAGGCCAGGGACGGCGGTGTCGAGGTCGGCGGATTTCATTTCCGGCCCGAACCGGCGGCGTCCTTCCTCAACGGATCCGCGGTCCGGATCGCCTGCCGGCCGGAGAACGTGGCGCTCGGCGGGGCAGGTGAGACGGGTCCGAACCGGCTGTCGGGCACGGTCACCTTCCTGCGCGATATCGGCCCGACCCGCGAGGTCTATGTGGAAACGCCGGTCGGTACCGTGATCAGCGAGATACCGGCATCGAGCGAATTCACCTTCGCGCAAGGGGAGAGGGTGTCGGCCGAATTCCCGCCGCATGCGCTGCGATTGTTTCCCGATACGGATGCTGCTGCCGGTGCACAGAAAGGACCAGGTGCCGGAGAAGGCGGCGGTTCCGCCGGGACGGGCCAGAGGGATGTCGCGGCATGAGCTATCCGGCCGCCGCCTCGGACATTCAGGTCGGCCGCGAGGACGGCAAGAGCGTCTCAGCGTTCATTAAAGGTCTCGGGACTTCCGACATCATCATGGGCGTGATCGCGGCCGTGGTGCTGTTCGTGTTCGTCGCGCCGTTCCTGCTGGTCATCGTGGTCAGCTTCGGCGAAAAGATCGAAGGCGCGAGTTGGGTCTGGGGCTTCGATTTCAGCAACTACATCCGCGTGTTCGTCGGCGTCGACTGGCCGAACAGCGTCACGCTGCTTTATGCGCTCAAACTCTACTATACGCTCGCCTATGCGGTTCTGGGGTCGTTGATTGCCGTTGGTTTCGCCTTCCCCTTCACCTATTTCATGACCCAGGGCTCCAGGCGCAGCCAGGCCATGTGGCTGGTGTTCGTTCTTGCCAGCCTGTCCATGTCGGAAGTCTTCGTGGTCATGGGCTGGGATATTCTGCTGTCAAACCGCTCCGGCCTGCCCGCGCTCCTGAAGGCTGCCGGCGTCACGGACTGGCTGAAGGAGACCGGGTGGCTCGGCGTGTTGCGCGACTGGGACCTGGCAAACCCGCGGAACGTCAAGTTCAAGACCTCCCAGCTCGCCACGGTCCTGACCATGGCCTATCTGGTGTGGCCCTATGCGGTGATCCTCCTGTTTGCTCCGCTGTCGCGGATCGATCGTTCGATGATCGAGTCGGCACGAACCATGGGCGCCGGCTCGCTGACGATCCTGCGCACGATCGTGCTTCCCGCGGTCCGCCTGCCGGTTTTCGGGTCTTTGCTGCTGCTCTTCGTCTACCTGCTCGGCACCTATGTCGCCGTGACCTATTTCGCGGCCCCCGCCCATCAGACCCTGCCGGTGTCGATCTACGAATCCATTCGCGGCACCACTTTGAATGCGCCGTTCGGTGCGGCGCAGGCGGTCATCCTGCTTTTGACCGCCGGCCTGTTCATCGGTTTCAGCCTGTTGCTGGCCCGACTGGCGGAGAAAAAGGCATGATCAGGACGGCGTTCAAACAGGGGTTCATGGTGCTGTGCGCGATCTATGTCGCCCTGCCGATCATGGTTGTCTGCCTGTCGGCCCTGAACGGCGGGCGGTCGATGCTGTTTCCGCCGGAAGATCCGACCCTCGGCCGGTTCGCGGATTTCTTCGTCAACGAACCGGTCTGGCTGAACTCCCTTGAAAACTCCGTCGTGATCGCGTTTTCGGCCGCGACGCTTGCCATCCTGATCACCTGGCCGATCGCCTATGATCAATGGAAAAGGAACAGCAGGTTCTCCAAAATCATGGCGAGCCTTGCCGGACTGCCGTTCGCCCTTCCGCCGATCGTCTTCGGGGTGGGCCTGAGTTTCCTTTGGACCTTCACCGGCGGACTTGGGCAAATGGTCACCGGGATCCTGAGCCACACGGCACTTCTGGCGGCCCTGCCGCTGGTGACGATTTCCATCGGACTGCAGTCGATCGACCGGGCCCATCTCGATGCGGCGGCCACGATGGGGGCCAGCGAGGCGACGATCCTGAGGACGATCATCCTGCCGCAGACGCTGTCCTACACCCTGTCGGGCTTCTTCTTCGTTGTGGTGCTCAGCTTCCACGAGTTCATCGTGATGTTTTTCGTGTCCGCGTCGTCCTACGCGACGGTGACATTGCAGATCTTCAACTCCCTGCGCAACGGCTTCACCCCGACCATGGCGGTCGGCGCGATCACCTTCCTGATCGTTTCGATTATCGTGTTCAGCCTGACGGCCCGTTTCGGCGATTTGCCCCGCCTCATGGGCGCCGACCAGGCGCGCAGGGATCCCTGAATTCAGAAAAGGAAAATTGACATGGCCGGACCGCAACCTCTTCTCGTTGGAAATCCCGTGCTGCTGGTGATCGACATCCAGAAGAGCGCCTTTCTTGACAACTACGACGGCGGGATTCCGAAGATGACCGCCTACACCCAGGCCATGCGCCAGGCGCGCACGGTGATCGACGCGGCCCGGGCAAACGATGTCCCGGTGGTCTTCTTCCAGGAAGCGCACCGGCCGAACATGATCGACTTCGGCCGCGAACTGGACGGGTCCGAGGACGTGCACTGCGTCGAGGGCCGGGAAGGCACCGAGATAGCCGAGGATGTGGTCGGCCTGCGTCCCGACGACTATGTGATCAAGAAGCGCCGCTATTCCTGCTTCATCGGCACCGATCTCGACATCCTCTTGCGCGGTCTTCGCGCCGACACGCTGGTCATGGTCGGCGGCCTGACCAACGTCTGCGTGCACTACACCTTCGCCGACGGTCATCAGAAGGATTTCTATTGCCGTGTGGTGAAGGATTGCGTCGGCGGCTCGAGCGACGATGCCCATGAGGCCGCGCTCAATGCCATGGAATATCTCCAGACAGGGGCGGTTCGCATGAGCGACGAGGTGATCTCGGCGTTTTCAAGCCACACAGCGGCGGCAGCTTGAACGCGCTGGCCGAAACCGGGACCGGGGATATCACGGATCGGGATGTGCTCGGCCTCTGGCGGCGCGCCTATATCAAGGCGCCCGCTGAAAACCCGACACACGAGGATCACGATACCCGGGTCTACTGGTTTCAGGCACCCGACCTTTACGCCGATCTGCGGGTTCCGGCGGAGTTCGCCTCCGGTTTCGGCGGCGCATCCCTCAAGGACCTGGATACCGATACGCTTTTCCGCCTGGGGAAATGCGAAGGCTTCGCCGGCATCTCAACCGTGGAAGACAGTGTCTGCACCTGGCGCCGCTTCATCAACCTTCAGGGACCGGAAGAGGGCAAGGATATCGGCCGCCTTTGTCCCGCTCCCGATGGCATGTACGAATACGGGGTCGAGGCGGATTTCGTCGAACTCTGGCAGAACGATCCGGCCAGATCGGCCGGGATCAGGGCGGAAATCTACTCCGACGGCGACGGACGGATCGCAATCCTCGTCCATTCGGCGACCCATTTCCTGTTCGCCTGCGACCGTCCGGAACGGACACGGCGGGTGACGACGTTCCAGGTGGAACTGGCCGACGCCCTGATCTGCCCGAACCCGCAGACGGACCTGCTGAATACCCTGTTCGAAGCCGAATACAGTTTCGGCCATCTGCACAGCGGCGCCGCGGTGATCGACCTGTCGACCCTGCCGACCCGGGTGGGGGACTGTCTGTTCGAGGATGTGCCCGTCAGCGGCGATCCGTTGCGGACGAACCACCGCTCTTTCGACGGGCTGCCTTACCAGCGGCAGTGGCACAAGGTGGCAAGGGACAGGCTTCCGGAACTGCTCTGAAGGTCCGGTATCAGACGCCCCAGATGCGGAAATAGTGCTCCACGATCTCGTCAAGCCGCTTCTTGTCGAAGCTCGGATCGTGGCCGCCATGGACGATTGAGACGTCCAGCGCCTGCAGCTTTTTCATGGTGGCGACATAGTCGTCCACGCTCATGCCTGGGCCGTCATAAATGAGCGGGCCGTCGTAGATCGCGTCGCCGGCAAACAGGATGCCGGTCTTTTCCTCAAACAGCGCGATGCTGCCGGGTGAGTGGCCGGGCACATGCAGCACCTTGAACAGGCGGTCGCCAAGGTCGACCGTATCGCCTTCCTCCAGAAGGCCGGTCGCCGGGGCGCCTTGCAGGGAATAGCTCTTCGGGTCGTAGCCTTCACAGGGCAGGGCGTCGATCAGGAGTTCATCCAGCGGCGGATAACCTGCCTCCTCGAACAGGGCAAGCAGCTTCGGGTCGATTTCGTCGCGGATGATGGTGTTCATGCCGGAGGGGGCCGCCATTTCGTCGGCCTCGATCGGGTGGACGAGACGGACGGCGAATTCATGCACGCCGCCGATGTGGTCGATGTGGGTGTGCGTGGAGACGCAGACGATCTCAGAGAACGGTTTCTCCGTCAGCGGTTCCACATAGGGGCGGATCGGGACGATGCCCATGCCGGTGTCGATCATCATGTCCCGGTTGCGGCCGCGGACGAAGAACAGGTTGGCCTGTTCCAGCACATGGACATGGGGCTCCAGCAGCATGTCGGTGGTGTCGTCGATACTGGTGACCGAAAACCATTTTTCCGCGATCGGATAGCTCTGAAGATCCATTCTGTTCCGCTTTCTGTTTTTCTTGCGTCCTGCGACGCAAAGGTCCTGGCCGTTTGATCGCAAGCTACGTGCCAGATGAGAAAATTCTCAGCGGAAACCCGAAAAAGCTTATGTTCCCGGGTGTTTGAGATGGAATACGGCTGCCCGCTTTGATGGGATAATGGGACGTTGGATGCATCCAACGGCGCCCTTTGCCGCCTTTTTGACCGGGCTTCGGTCCGCCGGCGATTGACGGCGCTGGTCCCGCCGCTGTCTGCGCAAGAAATGCATTGGCGCCGTGCGAGAGGCGTCAGCAGCATCCCTTGTAGAAGTCCGCCACGCGCGATTCGATCGCGGAGAACGCTTTCCGGGCGGCTTCGGTGGCGGGCAGGGCCGCGCGGTACCGGTCGCGAAGGTCTGCCTCGACTGCTTCGAGATCCAGCCCGGTCAGCTTGCCGTTCTTAAGCGTTGTCCGTCCGCCGGAGACCAGTTCGACGATGTGATCCTGGCTCGCGCGGGCAAACAGATAGTGGCGAGGGTCCACAGGCATCAGGCCGTCACGGTCGAGGGCGTCCAGATCGAGGAACATCAGGTCCGCCGGCTGGCCGGCCTCAATGGTTCCGCCAGGAGCCAGGCCCATGGCGGCGCGTCCGGTCGAGCAGGCGGCTTTCAGAGCCTCTCCCGGCGACAGGCCCTCGGCGAAACCCCATCCGGAATTGAGAAGCCGGAACAGGCGCAGTTCGCGCAGGGCATCGTCGTCCTCGTCGAAGGCGCAGCCGTCGAGACCCATGGCGAAGGCAACGCCGGCCTTCTTCATTTCCGCAACCGGAGCGATGCCCGAGGCGAGATGCAGATTGGACGAGGGGTTGACGGAAATGCGCGCGCCGTATTCGGCAATCAGTTCCAGTTCCTCCGGCCTGGCCCAGACGCAATGGGCCAGGGTCAGTCGCGGTGACAGCAGGCCTATGTCAGCCAGGTGGCGCACGATGCCTTTCGGGTAGGCCTGATCCGCCCAGGTCCGCTGCGGCAGCGTTTCAAGGAGATGCATGTGGACGCGCCGGCCGGTTCGCTCCGAGGCTTCGGCAATCGCGCGCAGGAAGCCATCCGTGCACCACTGGACCCCGTTCGGACCGTACTGCACATCGATTCCCGGCAGGCCCGCGACGGCGTCGGCGACCGCATCCACCAAAGCGATCTGTTCCAACGGCGGTTTCGGTCCGCCGAGCCATGTCTGACGGACAAGGTCCTTGATATCCTGCGGCAGGCCGCGCAACAGCGGCTCGTGATCGCCGTAAACCAGGGGGTTGCGGTCGCGTATGGCGATGGCAAGACCGATCGCAAGGCCCGCGTCGGACGCTGCCCTGGCAATTTCCCTTGCTTCGTCCGGCAGGGGTGTCAGACCCATCGGACCGGTCAGATGGGCCATGGCTCCGACGCAGCCGCCGCGCACCGAGCGGCCGAAGGCGGCTGCGGTTGCCAGGTAAGGATCGACCTTGGGCATGGCGGCCAGGCTCGGCAGCCACGTTTCCAGGGGCTTCATCCCGCAGCCGAAGGACGTCGTTGACAGGGGGCGGGCGTGGTTATGGGCGTCCGCCAGTGCGGGCATGACGAGCAGGCGCGGGCCCGGCGGCGGCGCCTCCAGCGGGCGGGTACCGGAAATGATCCCGTTTTCAACCGTGATTTCCACCGGTCCGGCCGGTTCATAGGCTGCTCCAAGCAGTGCATCGGCAACCTGAAAGACGCGCGCGCCGGTCATGGTCTGGTCATCCCTTTCATGTGTCTCCTCCCGCTTATTGTGACTGGCTGACAAATGCCTTGGGGTTGGGCGGCACGGCTGTCTTGAAATGCCCTGCGATGGCGCCGGCCGTGGTCCACCACACGCGTTCGTCGGAAAGAGCCCGGATTTTTTCCAGCGCCCGACGCAGATGCCGCAGCCGATAGGGCTGGCCGAACAGGTAAGGATGCAGGGCTATCCCCATGACCAGCGGCTCACCGGAGGATTGCGCCAGCATTTCCTCGAAATTGTCGATGATCATGTCGGCGAACGGAGCCGCATCCATCTTGCGGCCGACGATCATCGGGATGTCGTTGAGTTCCTGCGGATAGGGGACGCTGAGGATCGGTCCGGACCTGGTTTCAAACCAGACCGGCTGGTCGTCATGGCACCAGTCCAGCAGATAGGCGTAGCCGGCCTCCTTCAGAAGATCCGGCGTAACCGCGCTCTGCGAGATCCACGGGCCGAGCCAGCCGTTCGGACGTTGTCCCTCCGCCCGCCCGATCCTGACCGTGGCTTCCTCGATCAGCGCGCGTTCCTCTTCCTCCGGCAGGACGCCCTGCCGTTCGGAATTCGTGCGGCCATGCCCGACGATTTCGTCGCCGCGGGCGCGGAACCGTTCCACCAGGCCGGGACAGTCGTCATAGAGGTTGGAGTTCACCAGAACGCTCAACGGCAGGCCGAGCGTGTCGAAGAGATCGGCCATGCGGAATGCGCCGACACGGTTGCCGTAGTCGCGCCAGGCGTAGTTCAGGACGTCCGGCTGCGGTCCGCCGGGCGCAAGTTCCGCGCCCAGTCCCCCGCCGAACCGGAACGTCTCCAGATTGAGGCCGATATAGACGGCGAGCCGGCGTCCCTCCGGCCAGGTAAAATCCGGCCGGTCCGTGATGGGTACAAATGGGTAGCGCCTGTGCATTGCTCAGCCTATGGAATGTGCAGGACGGCCGTCGCACCCGAGGATTCGGCGCTGCGCGACGTCTACGGCCTGTTGTTCCGGATAGGAAAGCAACAACCGTGCCGGATCCGAGAGGGAGCTGGCCGGGAGGCGAATGTCAGGCTTTCGGCGGGAACAGGGAGTTGAAGTCCACCCTGGGCAGGCTGTTGAGGTTGCCGCCGACACCGGCATTGGCAAGCACGCGACCGCCGCGTTCGAACGCGGCCCGCGCGAAGGCGAACTCCTCGTTGGCGTTGTCCATCAGCGGGCGGCGGGCCTGCACCTTCTTGTCCGCCTCGTGGACATTGTCCTTGCCGGTCATGGCGTAGAAATAGGGCTGCTCGCCGCCGTAATCCAGATCGACGCCGGCGACATAGACCTCGTCGTAGCCGAGAAAATACAGGATCTGCAGGGCGATGATCATCACCGTGCCGCAACTGCCGTAGCCCAGATAGGGGGCCGGCTTGAAGCCGCGCTCGAAAATGTTCTTGTGACCGACGACCATGAAATACGGAACGGCCCCCTTTTTCGGCAACCGTTTCCAGGTCTTGCGTCCCCAGATGCCGAAGAAGCGCAGCGGAATGTCGTGGCGCAGGGCGTAGTCCTCGATGTCCTCGGCAAAGCGGACGTAACGGTTCTTGTCCGTCGCCACATGGATCGTGACATGGGGCAGGATGCTGTCGAGCGCCCGCAGGCCCATGTTGACCACGCAGACATCCTCGCCTTTCAGGTGGCTCAGGTCGAGTTTGGCGAGCGAGGGGCCATTGGCCAGAAGAAAGACCCGCTTTCCCTTCTTGGAGCCCTGGAGTTTCAGCAGGCGCGGCAGCGCCAGGTTCATTTTCGCCAGGTACCAGACGTAGCGCATGCGGCGCGAGAAGGCTTTGCGCAGGGCAGAAATCGGTCCGCGAGCTTCCATTGGGACTATCTATCTTTCCGACCGATGCCCGAGGGCATGGGTGCGTCGTCGCTGTGATCGCCGGGGAGCTTGAAAAGTCCGGTTTCCCGGTATTTCCCGCCGGAAGCCGCTCGGGCGTTTCCGGGGTGTTTTCAACCTTTCAACGGGATCATGAATTTGCTAAGTGTCGCCGAGTGCGTCATTTCTAGATATTCGGCGCTGTCCGTGTCAATCGGCAAACGGCCGCCGCAAGATCCGGCGGACGGAACGTTTTCCGCCGGGAACCGGGATCCAGGGAGCATTGAACAAGAATGAGAGAGCGGTATTTCGCAACCGCCCGGAAAGAGGTTTTGCCTTATCTTCCCGAAGGCCCCTTGCGCATCCTGGAACTGGGATGCGGTGCCGGTTCGACGATCGACATGATCCGGCAAGAGCAGCAGGTGGACTGGACGGGCGGACTGGAGCTGGATGCCGAGGCGGCGGCCTTAGCGGAGAATTCCCTGGACAAGGTCTGGAACGTCAACGTCGAGACCTATCCGGTCGAGGACGAGATCGAGCACGGTTCCGTCAATCTGATCCTGTGCCTCGACGTTCTGGAGCATCTCGCCGATCCGTGGTCGGTGGTCAAGCGGATCAGCCCGCTGCTGGCGCCCGGCGGACGGCTGATCATTTCCCTGCCGAATATCCGCAACTGGAAGTTCATCCTGCGCCTGCTGTTCAAGGGGGATTTCCGCTACCGGGAGGCGGGGCTTCTCGATCGGACCCACTTGAGGTTCTTCGTGCGCGACACCGCGATCGAACTGGCCGAATGCGGCGGGTTGAATCTCGCCGTTTGCGCCGATGCCAGGCAGTACAAGCCGCTTGAGTTCCGCAAACTGCTGCTGGCCGCCACGCTCGGCGGTCTCACGGATCTGATCGCGAAGCAGTATATCGTGGTCGCCGAACGCAGGTGAGGCAAACGGAGGCGGTCAGGTGTCGCTGCGCAAGAAAATCCGACGCTTCAAGAACCCGCACAATCTGACGCGGATTCATCTTTCCAGACTGGTCGGCAAGGGCAGGGCGGAGATCGGCGACTTCACCTATGGCCGGCCGCGCGTGCGGTTTTCCGATGGCGGACGACTGACCATGGGACGGTTCTGCTCGATCGCCGACGGCGTCGAGATCTTTCTCGGCGGCAATCATCGCGCGGATTTCGTCACGACCTATCCCTTTGCCGGTTTCCCGAAGCTCTGGCCCCAGGACAAGCCGCTGACCTCGAACGTCAGTTCCAAGGGCGATGTGGTCATCGGCAATGATGTCTGGCTCGCGACATCGGTGCGGGTGATGTCGGGCGTGACCATCGGAGACGGCGCGATCATCGCCGCCGGGGCAACCGTGACAAAGGATGTTCCGCCCTATGCCATCGTCGGCGGCAACCCGGCAAAGCTGATCCGCCACCGGTTCGAAGCGGATGTCATCGGCCGCCTGCTTGCGGTGCGCTGGTGGGACCTGCCGGATGAGACGATCAACACGCTGGCGCCCCTGTTGCAGGGGCCGGATGTATCGGCGCTGATTGAAGCCTGCGAGGGATTGCGTGACAACAGCCAGTGAAAGACCGGAGGATCCGGGTTCGGCCGCTCAGGCGGTCGGGATAAAGGACGTCACGCGCCTGGTCGTCACCTATAACAGCGCCGATATTCTGTCCTATTCCATGCTGCCGGAAGGCACGATCGCGACGCTTGCGGTCGATAATGCCAGCCGGGACGGCACCGCCGAGCAGGCGAGGGCGATCGGTTACCGGGTGATCGAACTGGAAAGCAACAAGGGCTATTCCACGGCGATCATGACCGGGCTGAAGTCGATTGCGACCGAATTCGCGCTGATCACGAACCCGGACCTTAGGATCGAGCCGGATGATATCCGTGAACTGGTCGCGGCCGCCCGGACCTACCCGGACTGCGATGTCTTCGTTCCGCGGATCTTCAAGCCCGATGGCGGCGAGTTCTTTCGCTACGAAACCCGTTTCGAGCGGCGGGTGAAGGACCGGCGTCCACCTTCAGGGGACGCCTGCGTGCGGACGCTGAGCGGTGCCGCGCTGCTGGTCAGGACGGCGCCCTTCATTGCCAAAGGCGGCTTCGACACGAAGATCTTCCTCTATTTCGAAGACGATGAACTGTCGCTCAGATACCAGAGGAACAGATGGCCGATGATTTTCGTCGGTGCCGCGGCCGCGGTTCATGTCGGCGACGCGTCATCGCCGCCGGATGCGGCCGTCAACCGGATCAAGAACGTGTCTTTCGGATGGTCCTGGGCCTATGTGATGGCGCTCCACGGGATCGGCAGCCGCTGGCTTTCGCTCGCAGGTATCCTGGGCAAGCTTTGTGTCTATGCGGTCTCGTTCCGCAGGCGCAAGCTGCGGCGGCAGATCGGGGTGCTCGAGGGGTTCGTGCGCAATCTCGCCGGCCAGCCGGCGCCGTTCTTCCGGAATAAAGCGCGGCGCGGCTGAACCGTTCAGCCGGCGCGCCTGAATATGGCGTTGTGGGCGATTTCGTCGTTGCTCAGACCCTGCTTCGCCAGTTTCTCACCGTTCATGGTGTAATGCCGGCTGTCGATGACATAGCCGCAGGTCTTCATGAAGGCCTCGATCTTCGAGCTTTCGCCCTTGTTGATCTCGATCTGGAGCGAGCGGGGACCGTCGGGCGAAGCCAAAAGACCGGTCATGCCCTTGAGGATCGGCAGTTCGAGCCCGTCGACGTCGATCTTGACGAGATCGGGTTTCGGGATCGATCCATCCTCGATCAGTCCGTCGACGGTCATGGCCGGGACCAGTTCGGAGGCGACCGGCGTGAATGTCTCATCTGATGTGTCGACCCGGTTATGGCCGAGCTGGCTGCCGGTCGAGGCGGATGCGAGCGAGACGTAGTTGAAACGGACGATGCCTTTCGTATCGGACAGCCCGACGGGAAGAATGTCGACGCGATCCTCGAAATTGTTGGCGGCGACGTTCTTGAGCAGGGTGAGGGAATTCACCTTGTGCGGTTCGACCGCAACGACGCGGCCACCGGCGCCGACCCGATGGGCGGCCGCAAGCGTGTAGATCCCGATATTCGCGCCGATGTCCAGAAAGCAGTCGCCGGGCTTTGTCTCCCGGTCGATCCAGGCCATGGTTCCCGGCTCCTTGATCCACAGGGAAAGGGGCCGGTAGGCATCGGTCAGGTTCTCGGCGACGAACCGGACCTTGGTGCCCTTGTCGTCGATCTCGACCGTGGAAGTCAGGCGTTTCCTGAGCCGGGTCAGGAACTTGAGGACGGTTTTTTCCCAACGCGTCGGCAGGCGATCGCCGGAGGAGCGCAGAACCATCAGACCTTGCTTTCGATGTTGATCGTCAATGTCTTGCGCATGGCCGATCCTTCGGGCGCCTGGATCGGCAGGACCTGATGCCAGGAATTGTAGGTCTTGATGAAGAGAACGCACTGGTTGGGATGGAACTCGAACCCCCTGATCGTGTCGACGTCCTCGAATTGCATGTAATCGTTGACCTGATTGTAGACCCGTGTCCGATCCTTCGGCAGGCACACATCGGTGCCGCCGCCCCATTCCGTGTTCCATTCGCCGGGCTTCATCATGGAAATGACCAGGGTGATCAGCTTGTTGGGTGCATCGGTATGGGGCAGGATGTGCCCGCCCTGGGGCGACATCATCGAAAACTCGAAGCGCGCGCTCAGCTCCGTCTTGCGGCGCAGGCGGGCGTAGAGGCTGGAGTGACGGCTCTTCCGGTTGGATACGATCCGTCTCCGCTTCAGGCCGAGGTCGAGATGGTGGTCCTTGAGGAATGCCAGGGTGTTTTCGATGAAGGCCGGCGACTTGATATAGGCGTGGAATTCCTTCCACTCGGGGTTTGCGGCGATGAAGTCGGCATAGTTCGAGGGATTGTTGACCTCGGACAGGGAATACTTGTGGCCGAGCCCGGGCATGTATTCGAACAGATCCTGCGCGGGATAGTTTTCCGTCAGGGTCTGATACAGGCCTTCGTCCAGAACATTCGGAATGTAGCAGACGGGATAAGGTTCGTAGTCAAAAGCGGCGTTTTCGGTCTTGAACATGTTGCTACCCAAATGGATGAAGTGTCGGCGAAGGGGGGCTGGGAATTCGGGTCCGAGAGCGTCTCTCGAACCGCCTCGTAGGATCGGCCGGGATCAGACCCCGAATTCGATGTTGGTGGCTTTCCATTTCGACAGGCCGCAGAGGCGGCGCAGGTTGCCGTGGAGACCGCGCTTGCGCTCCAGCACCTGGAAGACATAGGCCTCTCCACGCCAGTCGGCGGCCGCCTTGCGGATGCGCTCGCGCCACCAGCCCGGCTTTTCGATCGTCACATGGGCGTTCCAGCCGTTCGGCAGCATCTTGCGGGCAGGATAGGAGGCAATGTTGGCATAGACGAACTTGTCGGCGTAGCGGAAGAGTTCGCCCAGGAACCAGTCGATATCCTCTGCCGGGATATGTTCAAGAACGTCGGTGCAGACCACCCCGTCGCACGGGGCGTCCGGCAATTGCGCGTATTCGGCAACGCCGGGATCATAGCAGTGAATCGTCTCGACGCCCCAGTAGTCCTTGATGGATGCGGCCATGGTGCCGTCGGGAAGGGTCAGGTTCTGCTGTTTGTACAGAACGCCCTTGCCGGAACCGTAGTCCAGAATTGACTTTGCCCTGGTCTGCGCCGCGAGATCGCGAACCCGGGGAATGTGATCGTAGAGACTGCTGCCGGAGAAAATGTCTTCAGGCGTCAGGTCGCCGACCAGGGCATCGTCTCCCTGCAGCCCGCCTTCCTCGTGCACCTCGGAATAGATCTTTTCCAGTGTGCGGTATCTCGGGCTCGGATTTTCTCGGGAGTAGGTGGTCAATGTCATTCCTTGGGGTACTGCCGAATTGACTGATTTCCCGCGGGTCTTGCGCGGGCCGGTTCATTGGCCCCGATTTATGGCTATATCCCGCGGTTTTTACAAGCTTTCTGTTCCCTGTCCCCAGGAAGCCGCGTGAACCGGAGCGGCGGGCGGGCGTTCGGAACCTCCTCGATGTCCGGACTTGACCGGACAGGTCCGTTTGCTCCAAACCAGATGAGATCGTGGCCGGCCGGGCAACAAAGGGTTTTTCCTGAGCCGGGCAATAAAAGGACCCTGCCTTCGTGACCACAGAAACCCCGGCATCAGAGGCGGGCAATCCGGCTTCAGAACCCGTCAGCCTGTATGGAAACCGGAATTTCCTGCTTTTCCTCCTCAGCCGCACGGGATCGGTTACCGGAACGCAGATCCTCGCCGTCGCTATCGGCTGGCATGTCTATCAGAGGACAGGAGAGGTCTTGTATCTCGGCCTGATCGGTCTGTTCATGTTTTTACCGGTCCTGTGCCTGTTCCTCGTCGCGGGTCTCGCCGCGGACAGGCTGGATCGGCGCTTCATCGTCGGGTTTTGCTGTTGCGCCAATTTTCTCGCGATGACTGCGATCGGCTTCTACCTGATGAGCGGGTCGGCGGCGGTCTGGCCGGTTTTCGCACTGCTGACTCTGAACGGGTCGGCGCAGGCTTTCATATTTCCCGCCCTGCAGGCAACGCTGCCGAATATCGTGCCGCGCGAGGTCTTCGCAAAAGCAGTGGCCACAAATTCTTCCATAACGACAATCGGCCAGCTGGGCGGTCCGGCAATCGGCGGTCTCCTGATCGCGCTGATCGACGAAAAGGTCTATTTCGTCGCGGCTGTGCTCTTCCTGCTCGCGGCTGTTGCCATGTTTCTGGTGCGTGCCGATCTCAGGATCACGGGCAAGGAACCCTTCGGCATATCCATGCTACTCGGCGGTTTCCGGCACATCTGGCAGACGAAGGCGGTCCTCGGCGCCATATCGATCGACCTGGTCGCGGTTCTTTTCGGTGGTGTCATGGGACTGCTACCCGTCTTTGCCGTCGATATTCTGAAAGTCGGCCCCGAGGCGCTGGGGGTGATGCGGGCAATGCCGGCCATCGGCGCATTGGTCGTCGCCCTGTCACTGGCGAGATGGGGCCTGATCTGGCGGATCGGGCCGAGCTTCTTTATCTCGCTGACCGTATTCGGTCTTTCGATCCTTGTCCTCAGCCTGTCGACCGTCTACTGGCTTTCGGTTCTGGCGCTGGCGATCTACGGCGCGTCCGACATGGTCAGTATCTATATTCGCCAGACACTGGTGCAGATGGAAACCCCTAACGACCTGCGCGGCCGCGTGAGTGCGGTCAATTCGGTTTCCATCAACGCCTCCAACCAGCTGGGTGATTTCCGGGGCGGTACGATGTCGGCGCTGATGGGAACGCCGGCGGCGGTCGCTGTCGGAGCTTTCGCCACTCTTGGCGTCACGCTGCTCTGGTACAAGCTGTTTCCGCAGTTGCGTGAACTGACGAAGTTCTGAGACCGGTCAGCGGGAGAAACGGACCGGAACCGTGAAGCTCAGCCTGCTGTCTCTGATGTCGGCGGGAAACTTCGGCATGGGAGCCGCGCGCTGCGCCATCTCGAGCGCGGCCTGGTCAAGGACCTGGTGTCCTGAGGAGCGGGCGAGGCGAATGCCGCTGACGGATCCGTTCCGGGTGACTGTAAAACGGATGGTGACCGTCCCCTGCAGGCTGGCGCGGCGGGCCTGGGACGGATAGCGCTTGGCGCGCCGCAGTTTGGCAAGGACTTTGCCGTTGTAATTCGAACGGGCCTTCGTGCCGCCGTCTTTCGACTTGGCGTCCTTGCGGCCGTTGGCGTTCGAGCGGCCGGTTGCACTGGTGATCTGTTCGCCGCCCCGGCGGGTGTTTCGGTCCGCGCCCGCCACTTTCTTTTTTTGCGGTTGTTGTTTTGCGATTTTTTTCTCAGCGGGCAGTTTCGGCTTTACCGGAGGCGCAGGCGCAGGCGCCGTCGCTTCGAGCGTTTCCGCCGGCCTGGCCTCAAGCGGCTTCGTTTCCACCGGTTCGGCTTCGACGGCGTCCCGAGCGACCGGCTGCACAGGAGGCTCGGGAGTAAGCGCTTCGGTTTCCGGCTCCTCCCGCTGAAGGGCAGGGGAAACCGGCGCGGCGGCTATTGCTTTGGACGGGGTCGCGGCTGCTTCCGTCTGTGGTTCGACCGGGGTCAACTCTTCCGCCGCGTCTTTCGGGAGCTCCGTGTGCGTCTTCTCCGGCGGTACGGTTTCCGCTGTCACCGGTCTGGTGTCGGTCACGCCTGCGGCCACGGGCAGGGCCGTGGCCGACGCGATCTCTTCCGCCTCTCGCACATCCTGCGTGATCCGCGGTGCCGGTTTCGGCTCGAGCGCGGCGATTTCCGGCGAATGATCGGCCGGCTGCGTTTCTTCAGTCGGGGCCTCGACCGCTTCCAGAGCCCCGTCGGTTCCGGCGATGAGGTCTTCCAGGGAACCGATCACGGAGACGGCGCCGCCTTCGGACGCGGCGATCTCCACCTCGTCGGGGTCGGGCGCGAAATAGGCCGAGATTGCTGCGTGAGAGGCCATGGACAGGAAGATGCCTGCCGCCACGAGACGAGAGAACTTCACTGGCCGCTCTTTCTGGTAATCAAGACCACGTTCGTTCCGCCTGCCTTGGACAGGGTTGCGAGGACCTCCTCCAGCTTGTCGGCCGGCAGGTCGCCGTCGGCGGCCACCTTCAACGGGCCGTCCGCCGCGTCGCCGGTTCTGGCGGCTTCCAGCCAGGCCTCGACGGAGATCTCGGCATCCTGGGCGTGGGTGTGGCCGTCCCGGTCGATGATGAGTGCGCCCGTGGAGCGGATGTTTTCGTCCTCGGTAATGTCGGCCGGCGGCTCGACGCGGCGCGCATCGTCCCGGGCGATGGTCCCTGCGAAAAGGAAGAAGATCAGCATCAGGAAAACCACATTGATCAGCGGAATGGTGTTTTCCGGCGGCGTTCGGCGTACGGGAAGCTTCAGGCGCATGGAGAAATCCTATTTCCCGGTCACAATCACCGTGTTGAGCCCTTCGCGACGGGCCGCGGACATGACGTCGACAACATCCTGGACCTTTGCCTCCGGTCCGGACCAGATCGCCAGCAGGGTCTTCCCGTCCGCGGCAAGGGCGGAAAACAGTCCGGCCAGTTGCCCGCTTTCAGCCGGCCGGCCGTTGAGATCCATCCGGCTGCTGTCGTGGATGCGGAAATAGGCGGGCTTGGTCTCCGCCCCGCCGCCCTCGCCGCCGTTTGCGACAGCCAGGGCCTGGTAGCGGGTAAAACTGGAAGTGAGCATGAAGAACAGGAGCAGGAGGAAGATAACGTCGATCAGCGACGTCAGGCCGACCGATTTTCTCCTGCTTCTCCGGCTAAGTCGCATACCTCGGCTCCGCCTGCTGGGAGTCCAGGGGCACGACACGGGCCGTTCCGCGATCCGCGGCGGCACCGGTGAAGAAGGCAGTGACCATGCCCTCCATCTCCGCCTGTTCGGCCTCGATCCTGCCGTCGAACCAGCCGACGATGGCGGAGACCGGTATGGCGATGGTGAGGCCGACGGCGGTCGTCAGCAGCGCGACCCAGATGCCGCCGGCAAGAACCGACGGATCGACGGCGGCGCCGGCGCCCTGCATGGCCTGGAAGGCCTCGATCATGCCGAGCACGGTTCCCAGAAGTCCGATCAGAGGTGCGGTCTGGGCGATCATGTCCATGGGCCTGAGCCAGGCGCGGAGCGCGTTGAGCCGCGCGTTGCAGACGCGTTCGATATCTTCCTTCAGGTGGGTCTGATCCGTGCCGCCATGAAGTGCCCTGAGCATGAGTTTCTGCAGGATGCCACTCAGGACGCTGTTGCAGGCGGAAACCTGCTTCAGGGCTTCCGGGCGAGCGCCGTCCAGCCACAGGCCGAGCGCCTTGCGCGAAGGACCGTGCCGGCCGACGCGCAACAGCATGAACTGCAGCAGCTTTGCGATGATCAGGGCGAGGGCCGTGACCGAAAGAAGCAGGAGGATCGCCACAACGGGGCCGCCGGAACGCACCAGTTCCGCCAGGGGCCGGGCAAAGGGCGGCAGATATTCCAGAGCAGTCAAAAACATCACAAATTCCATAAGATGGATCGGATTTTTAAGGTGTCGATTAAACCTGGGTCGAATGCGGGAAACCCCATCTGGTTTCTGTCGATACCGGTCCGTCCGGACAAGGGACAGGCCCGGACCGGAGTTCCGGACATGCGCGTTTGACCGGACGTCGCTACGGGCAACATTCGAACAGACACTGACGGTCAGGATCGGGTTCGACCTGGATGTGCTGGCTACTAAACTTGAGTATTGGCTTCAAGTATTCTTGCTCAAGCGGCCGTGTTTGGCAAGCAGGAAATGCACGACCGCCGCAGCACCGGCGAAATGGAGGTTTCCGTGTTTATCCGGCCGCCCGGCCCGTGACCGGTTCGGCCGGCAGTTCGGCTATGAGGCTGCGCATCAGGGCCTCGAAATGGTTAAGCAGTTCGGTCGGGCCGCCGCTTTTGCGGAACGTGAGGCCGACCGATGTGGGTGCACCGGGAAGGGTCACGTCCAGTTTCTTCAGGCCGTCCGGCAGGGTCTTTACCTGCTTATCGCCGTAGCACAGGAGGGCGATGGAATTGCTGTTGACGATCATCTTTTCCGCATTGGTGAAGGAGTGTATTTCGCAGGTCTGGGCAGGGGGCACCGCACCCACCTCCCGGAACAGGGTCTCGAAGTAACTCCTGATCGGTGTTCCGTGGGGCGCAACGATCCAGCTTTCATCGCGAAGATCGGCGATCGACAGGCGTTTGCGGTGGCAGGGGTGGTCCCGGCGCGCCACCAGCGTGAACTTTTCCTCGTAGAGATAGGTCTCCTGCAGATCCGGATAGGGGGCGGGATTTCGCAGGACACCGACCATGCAATCCAGTTCCCCGCGCCGCAGCGCCTCGGCAAGCATGTTGTAGCTGCCGGGAACGGCGATCAGGCGGAGGTCGGGACAGCTTTTGGTCAGTTCGCCGAAGGCCCTGGCAATGAGATCCTGGCCGGAAAACGGAAGCATTCCGACAGCAAGGCGACCGGTCAGTCTCGATTGCGGCCGCCGTGCCAGATCCGCAATCGCCGCCAGTTCCCGATCCAGTTCGTCATGAAGCGCCTTCAACCTGCGGGCCGGGAATGTCGCAGCCAGTCCGGTGCGTTTGCGATCGAACAGGGGCTGTCTGGAATATTCGCTTGCCGCGGCGATGGCGCGGCTGACCGCAGGTTGGGTAATGCCCAGTTGGCTGGAAGCCGCGGATGCGCTGCCATAGGTCATGACAGTTGCAACCGCTTCCAGGTGATGGGAGCGCAGGTAGGGTCCGAGCCGGGGCCGGATGCCGCTTGCCGCTTCGATATCGTCTTCCGCCGTTTCGATGAGCTTCCGGATATTCGAGCAGTGGCGAAGGATACTTTCCCCAAGCGCGGTCGGCTCGGTTCCGCCCCAGCCTCTTTGAAACAGGGGGCTGCCGAGCAGTTTTTCGGCCGAGGCGATGGTGCGCGATATGACGGATTGCGTCGTCGCGAGCCTGTCGGCAGCCTCGGCGAAGCCACGGGCCGCAGCGACCGCGTTGATCGCGCGGACCTGTTTGAGCGTCAGGTGGTTTTCCCGGGGCATGACCTATTATAACCAAAATGATCCCTGTTATTCGCTATGAGCATAAGCTGAAAGCGGGGCGGGATGCTAGTCGTGGAAGAACAACGACCAAGGGAGGACCGGCAGGCTATGGCCGACACGTCGCTAGAGGAAAAGATCAACCGGATCGGCAATCCGTCCCACATGCTGCAGAATGCGCCCGAGGGGGCTTACGCCTTTCCCATTGCTCCGCAATACACCAACTGGATCGAGGAAGTGCGGGCCTGGCGCAACGGCGTGGTCCTCTTGAACCAGTCGTATCACATGACCGACCTCTATGTGCGCGGACCCGATGCGCTGAAGCTTCTGTCCCATGTGGGTGTCAACAGCTTTGCCACGTTCGGACGGAACAAGGCCAAGCAGCTCGTCTGCGTGAACCCTGACGGCTATGTCATCGGTGACGGCATCCTGTTCGGCCTGGAAGACGACGAATTCCTTTACATCGGCCGTCCGCCGCTGGCCAACTGGATCGCCTATCAGGCGGAGATCGGGGATTTCGATGTCACCACGGAATTCGACATCCGCAGCCTGGAAAACCCCGACAAGCCGCGCAAGCTCTACCGCTACGAAATCCAGGGTCCGCTGGCGCTCGATCTCCTGAACGAGGTCAATGAGGGCGGTCCGCTTTCGACCCGGTTCTTCAGCATGGGCGAGATCACCATCGCGGGCTGCAAGGCAAGGACGCTCTGCCACGGCATGGGGGGCGCCCAGGGGCTCGAGCTGTGGGGACCGTACGAGGAAGGCAAGAAGGTCTACGACCGTCTGCTTGAGGTCGGCGAGAAATACGGCCTGCTGAGGGCGGGCGCGCGCGCCTATTCGACATCGGCGATGGAATCGGGCTGGATCCCGTCTCCCTTGCCGGCGATCTATTCGGGCGAGGCCATGAAGGGCTATCGCGAGTGGCTGCCGGCGACCAGCTTCGAAGCGGTCTGTTCGGTGGGTGGGAGTTTCCAGCCGGATAATGTTGAAGAGTTCTACCTGACCCCCTGGGATCTGGATTACGGCCGGGTCGTCAGGTTCGACCATGATTTCATCGGCCGCGAGGCCCTGGAAAAAATGGCGGAGCGGGACCACCGGACAAAGGTGACGCTCGTCTGGGACAAGGACGACGTCCTGAAGATCTTCGCCGGCATGATGGACGACTTCCCGGCGCCCAAGCTGATGGAACTGCCGACCGGCAACTATGCGGCTCACCCTTACGACAAGGTCCTGCTCGACGGCAAGATGGTCGGCATTTCCACCTATCCGGTCTATTCGGCAAACGAGCGGGCGTGGATTTCCCTTGCCATGGTGCGCGGCGACCTGGCGGAACAGGGCACGAAGCTCGACATCCTCTGGGGCGAGGCGAACGGCGGAACGCAAAAACCCCACGTGGAAGAACACCGGCAGATAACGATCGGCGCGGAGGTTCACCCCTGGCCGATCCACGAAGCCTCGCGTACCGGGTACCGGGCTCAGAAATAACCGGAGAGGGCAGTGCGGTACATCGGGTCTGCCGGAGGGGAAACGCTCCGGCAGTTCCTATCCGTAAGGCGTTCAGGGCATGGGCATGGGGGTGGTCTTCTTCGGGATGTCGTATCCCGCCTGTACGGCCGGGCGCGCCGCGATCCGGAGGTACCAGGCCTTTACGTTCGGAAAGTCGTTCATGTCGATCTTCTGCCATTCGAAGCGCGAGACCCACGGCCAGCAGGCCATGTCGGCGATGGAATAGTCGTCAACGATGTAGTCGCGGCCTTCGAGACGCTTGTCGAGGACGCCGTAGAGGCGGCGGGCCTCCGCGGCGTAGCGTTCCTCTGCATATTCGGCCTTGCCCGGATTGAAGTGGCAGAAATGGTGGGCCTGGCCGAGCATGGGGCCCAGGCCGCCCATCTGCCACATCAGCCATTCGATGGTGCGGATGCGCTGTTCGCCGTCCTTCGCCAGGAACTTCCCGTACTTGTCGGCGAGATAGATCAGGATCGCGCCGGATTCCATGAGTTTCAGGCCGTTGTCGCGGTCGACAATGGCGGGGATCTTGTTGTTCGGACTGATGTCGAGAAAGTCCGGCTTGGTCTGATCACCTTCCATGATGTTGATCGGATGGCTGGCATACTCGACGCCGAGTTCCTCCAGGAGGATGGAGACCTTGCGGCCGTTCGGCGTCGTCCAGGTGTAAAGGTCGATCATTTGGAATGGCTCCCCTGTCTTTTCAGTCCGCAGATGTCCTTGAATAATCTGTTCCGGCCATGTTTCAGCTTTCCGGCGCGGTTCGCAATGGGGCGGTGCCGGATTTGGCCTTTCAGCACAGAAATCCGAACGGATTGCCACGGGCACAAGGCGACGGCGTCCGGATCGGTCAAGGCGGCTTTCGGCATCGGGATCAAACCGTTCCGGTCCGTTTGCCCGTGCCGGGGTCCCATGACCGTATCAACCTCGGCCCCGACGCGCGGCTTCAGTTGGAGCCGCTTTGAATGCCGGACCAGGTACGGGCAATGGCCGGGTGACTTCATCCGGCAAAGGGCCGCGGCAACAAGTGTCGGCCGCGGCCTCGTCTGAAAAGCCAGATGTCGTGATATTAGATCAATGCCGGGCGTATTTGCCGACGATGCTTGTTGCTCCCAGCGTGTGGCCGTCGATTTTCTGTTTCAGCGTGGGCCAGTCCAAACCGGCTTCAAGAGTGCCCGGTTCAAGATCAAGCGCCAGCAACATGAACTCATAATGATGCGGCACATCGCCGATATCCGGGCACGGACCGAAATAGGCCGTGTTTCCGATCGTGTTCTTTCCGCCGGTTGAGCCGTCCGGAACAGTGTTTTCATCAAGACCGGTCGCATCCCCTGGGATGTTGTAGTGCAGCCAGTGGATCACGCCCTGTCCGTGGCGGCCTACGTCATCCATGGTCACGATGGCGAAGCTTCTGGTTCCCTCCGGTGCGTTGGTCCAGTTCATCGCCGGCTGCATATTGTCACCGTCGCATTTTCGCGGTCCGCCTTTGGCCGCATAGCGGCTGTCAAGGATTTCTCCATCGGAGAATGCCGGTGAAGTGATCTCGAAACCTCCGGCCGCTTGGGCCAATGCCGGCACTCCGATTGCAACTCCGATTCCGAACGCCAGTTTTTGAATGATCTGCTTCATCTTCCTCTTTCCTCCTCCTGTTTTTCCATGCGAAGGCTTTGGTATGTGATGAACTCCGGTTTGTCGGACCAGAGAGTCTCGCCGATGGTCCTTATGTTTGTGGGCTGCTGCGCGAGATGGTTTTCATCTTGCATGTCATCCCATTCGAACGGCGGATCCGGATACCACCCGTTTATCGAGCCTAGAGGCGCAGCAGCGCCTTCGCGTTCTGACGGCAGACTTTCGCGCGTTCCTCGTCGCTCAGCGGCGCGGCATCGATCCACTTGCCGGCTTCCTCCGGTCGTTCGAACGGATAGTCGACCGAAAACATCACCCGGTCCGCGCCCATGGCATCGATGGCGCAGCGCAGGGGTTCGTCGGAGCAGACGCCGGCCGTGGTGCACCAGATGTTGCGGTGGAAATACTCCGAGGGCTTCCTATCGAGGCGCTTGGTTCCGCGGTTGCTGATTTCCCAGCGGCTGTCGAAGCGCCACAGCTGGTAGGGCAGGGTTTCGCCCATGTGGCCGAGGATCAGTTTCGCACTGGGGAAGCGGTCGAACACGCCGCCGAACACCAGGCGCAGGGCGTGGTTGCCGGTTTCCACCGTCCAGGACCAGACCGGCCCGAACAGCTCGGAATGGCCGTGGTACATGTAGGGCACGTCCGGCGGATTGTAGGGGTGGATATAGACAGGCGCTTCCAGGTCGGCCGCGCGTTCCCAGAAGACGGAAAACCGGTCGTCGTCGAGATAGGCGCCGTTGGTCTGGCCGTTGATCATGGCGCCGGAAAAGCCGAGCTCCCTGACAGAGCGTTCCAGCTCATCGGCGGCGGCCTTCGGGTCCTGCATGGCCAGATGGGCGAAGCCGCCGTATCGTGACGGGTTCCTGGCGATCTCGGCGGCGAGGAAATCGTTGCACTCGCGCGCCTTGCGGACCGCGACGGCGGTATCGGTTTCCGCCTGCACGCCGGGACCGGACAGGGACAGGACGGCCTTTTCCACGCCAATGCTGTCCATGTTGGCAAGCCGCATCTCGCCGAAATCCTGTAAGGCATTCAAGGCCTTGCCGAAGAGTTCCGGACTGATGTTGATCGAGGTCTTGTTGAAATAGTCGATGAAGCCGGGCGCCATGAAATGTTCTTCAAGCGCGATCTTTGCAGCAGGGTTCGTCACGGGACGTTTCCTCTAGTCGATTTCGAATATCTTCTTTTCGGTCCGGTGCAGGCACGCACCCGGACCGTCGGGGCCGATCATGTAGTTGTCGCAGATGACCGCGAAGACGGTGCCGTCGTCGTAGCCGGGGTGAACCGCAAGGCACATGTTTTCCGCAATTGCCATGGTCTCGTCGCGCCGGATCAGGGGCCGCTCGACCATGTCGACGCCCTGGCCGTGGGCATAGAGCCGGCGCTCGACCGGCAGGCCGCGCGCGGCCATCCAGTCATCGTGCCTTGCCGCAACCTCGGCGGCCGGGACACCGGGCTTCAGCAGGGAGAGATTGTAGTCCTGGGACTCCTTGACGGTGGCAAAGGCATCCTTCAGCGGCTGGGTCGCCTTGCCGAGCACCATGGTGCGGGCAATCTCGACGTACATCCCGCCGGGACCGTTGACCTCGATCAGCATGGAGAAGTGCTCGCCCTTCTCGATCGTCCGCCCCTGCAACTGGCGCGGAGCGAAACGCGATGCCGATCCGAGCGGCGCCGACGTGCCGAGGAAGATGCCCTGGTCGCTTCCCAGACGATGGGCCTCGGCCTGGGCGTAATTTGCAAGATCGATGTCACGCAGGCCCGGTTTGATATAGCCGCAGACGGCGGCAAAGACCTTGTCCTGCAGGTCGGCGACCTCGCGGATGAGGGCGATTTCCTCCGGGCTCTTGATCGCCTTGATCATGTCGACCAGGTCGGTCGCGTCGGCGATTTCGACGTGGGGTCCGAGTTCGTCCTTGAGCGCGGAGACGAGCGCGAAGGGCAGGGCGCCGGGCGTGAGGAGGCCGAGTTTTTTCGGTGCGGTCCGTTTCAGTTCCTCCAGGAGCAGGTGCGCATCATAGGAATTGGTATAGCCGATGGAAACGAAGGACGGTGTGTTGACGATCCGTCCGACACCCCGGTGGATGGGATCTTCGTCCTTCAGGTCGCGGCAGGTGTCGAAGGCGCCCATTTCGATCACCGTCATCGGCCGGTCGGCATAGAAAATGACGGTGCGCGGATAGCCGTTGGTGGCCGGAATATCGGTAAACCAGCGGGCGTAACCACCGACCCAGTCGCTGGTGTTCTGCATGACCAGGGCATCCAGGCCTTCCGAGCGCATCGCCTTACGCACCGCTTCCCAGCGGCGTTCAAGTTCCGCGGTCGAGGTCTGGGATCGGTTGACCGGTCCTGTCATTTGGAAAAGCTCCTGCTAGCTGGTGCGTTCGATGACGTTCTTGAGGGCGGCGGTTCCGCCGTTTGCAAAGGCGTTCAGGTTGGCGGCGACGATCGGCTGGGCCTGTTGGGCGTAGCAGTCTGACATGCCGCCGATATGCGGTGTGATGATCAGGTTCGGCACCCTCCAGAGCGGGCTCGTCCCGGGCAGGGGTTCGGTCTTGAAGACATCCAGCCCTGCGCCCGCGATCTCTCCGCCTTTCAGGGCGTCGACGACCGCCGCCTCATCGACACAGCCGCCTCGGGCAATATTGATCAGATAGGCGCTCTGTTTCATGGCCCTGAGAACATCGGCATTGACGATGTGATGGGTTTCCGGGCCGTAGGGCACGATGACGACGACGAAGTCCGCTTCGGCGGCGGCCTCCGCAATCCGGCTGCGCCTGAAAATACGCGCGAAGCCGTCGACCTCAGACCGGCCGTCGGAAACGCCGGTGACCCGCATGCCGAAGGCATTGCAGCGAACAGCGAGAGCCTCTGCGATCACGCCAAGGCCGATGATGCAGACCGTCTTGTCCTGCAGGAGCGGTTGCGGCCACTGCTTCCAGATGGACGCCCGCTGATTGGCGATCATGGCCGGAAACTGCCGGGCGAGGGACATCATCATCAGGACCGCAAGTTCGGACATCTGCGGGCCGTGCATGCCCCTGGTGTTGGTGATGACCACATCGGACGAGAGCTCCGGCATGTGGAGAAGATGGTCGACGCCGGTGGTCAGCGCCTGAACCCATTTGAGCTTCGGCATGGCCCGGATCATGTCGACCGGGATGAAGGGCGCCAGTCCGCACAGGATTTCCGCGTCCGCAGCCACCCTCAACGCGTCTTCGACGGTGACGGCAGGCAGAAAGCGATAGCCCGGACACTGTTGGGCGAGCGTCTCGCAGTACCACTGCGCATCCGGGTCGAAGATCAGGACTTGTGTATCGGCCATGGGTTGCCCCGGTCAGTAAAGCGCTGCGGGCAGCCAGAGCGCCAGCCCCGGCAGCAGGAACAGCAACAGGATGAGGAAGACCGGCGCGGCCAGGAAGGGGGCTATGCCGGAATAAAGCGCCTTCAGGCTGACTTCGGGAGCCTGCGCCTGGATGATGAACAGGTTCATGCCGACCGGTGGCGTGATCAGGCCGAGTTCGACGACGATGACGACCAGCACGCCGAACCAGACCGGGTCGTAGCCGTAGCTCATGACGATCGGCAGGAATACCGGCACGGTGATCAGCACCATGCCGATGCCTTCCAGGAAGCAGCCGAGAATGATGTAGAGAACGATGATCAGGGCCATGATCATCAGCGGCCCGAGGCCGACGGACTGGGCCGCATCGATCAGGAGGTTCGGCAGCCGGGTCTGGACCACGAAATTGGCGAACATCGACGCGCCGATGATGATCATGAACAGCACCGCGCTGGTGATGGTAGTGGTGCGCAGGGCCCGTATAAGGCTCTCGATGGTCAGGCGGCGGCTTGCGAAGCTGATGACGATGGCGGCGAAGGTGCCGACGCCGGCGGCTTCGTTCGGGCTGAAGATCCCGCTGTAGATGCCGCCGATGGTGATCAGGAACAGCAGATAGAACTGCCAGGGCTCGAAGACCGCCTTCAGCCGTTCGCCGAGGGAAACACGGTCGGCGGAGGGAACCTGGCCGGAGACCCGGTGGGCGACGAACAGCGCGATGACCGCGTAGAGCACCAGCAGCACGATGCCGGGGATCATGGAGGCGGCGAAAAGCTTCGGGATCGACTGCTCGGCGATCGCGCCGTAGATGATCAGGATGATCGACGGCGGGATCAGGATGCCGAGGGTGCCGCCGGCGGCGACCGAGCCGGCCGAATACGCGTCCGCATAGCCTGCCTTGCGCATTTCCGGCATGGCGATCCGCGTCATGGTTGCGGCGGTTGCGACCGACGAGCCGCAAATGGCGCCGAAGGCGCCGGAGGCGCAGATCGTTGCGACCGACAGGCCGCCGCGCAATCCGGACATGATGACCCGGGCCGCGGAAAACAGTTCCGAGGAGAGCCTTGAGGATGTGGCAATTTCCCCCATCAGGATGAACAGGGGAACGACCGACAGGCCGTATTTGGAGGCCGTGTCGAATGTGGTCGAACCGGCCATGAACTGGGCGACCTGAACGTTGGACAGGGCCGCGTTGCCGACAATCCCGCAGATGGCGAGCGCCAGCCAGACAGGGGTGCGCAAAAACAGGAGGACGAACATGATCGCGATGAACAGCAGTCCGACAATCGAGGCGCTCATCCCGGTCACCTCTCGTCCGCAGGTCGGGCGGAGAGTCCGCCGAACAGGTTCAGGATCGAGGCGAGAACGCCTCCGGCCATGCCGACGAGCGCGATGCCCCAGACGATCCAGACCGGCAGGTTCAGTTCCAGTTTCAGGTCGCCGTACTGGTAGGCCTGTCGCGCCGGTTCGACCATCGACAGGAAAACGAAGCCGAGGATCAGGGCGGACAGAAGGCTGGAAAACCGCCGGAGGAACTCGACGAAGCCGGGCGGAGCGAAATGATCGATCAGGTCGATGACGATTTCATGCCGCCCGGCGATCACGACCGGCAGGCCATAGAACACACTGATGACCAGCAGGATCTCGACGCCGTCATAGGCCCCGGTCAGCGGCTTGTTGATGGCGAACCGCAGGACCACATCCGCCACGATCACCAGCATCATGAGGAACAGGGCGGTCATGGCTATCGCGAGCAGCGCGCGCAGTATCGCACCCGAAACACGGTTCAATCCGGACATGGTATCCACATTACCTGTTGCCGAAAGAAAGGGGGAAGCCGGAAACCGGCTTCCCGTGCGCTGAGCCTATTTCGTGTAGGCGTCGTAGAATGCGCGTCCGGGCTTGCCGGATTCCTCGACGGCGCTGATCGACGCATCGATCATGGGCGTGACGATTTCGGTCAGTTTCTTCACCTGGCCATCGTCGAGGGTGACGATGTCGATGCCCTGATCAACCGCGTACTGGCGGCCCTTGGCCTCGCCTTCGTCCCACATGGCGCCGAAGGCGGCGGCGCGGTCAGGTCCGGTCGTTTCCAGAATGAGTTTCTGGAATTTCTCCGGAAGCGCGTTGAAGGAATTCTCGTTCATGACCACGGCGAATGTTGCCGATGCCATGCCCGGTTCCATCGAGTATTTCACCACCTGTCCCAGATCGAAGGCCATGACGGCCTCGAAGGGGAAGGTCGCGCCGTCGATCACACCCTTTGCCATGGCTTCGGACACTTCACCCGGCGCCACGGGCATCGGCGATGCGCCGAGGCTTTCGATCATCTGTTGGAAGACCTTGCCGGCATAGCGGATGCGCAGACCCTTGAGGTCATCGAGCGTCTCCGGCTTCTTGTCCGCGAGGTTGACCTTCAACGGCGGGGTGACCGCCATCCATAGGATCTTCGTGCCCGGATGTTCGGCCGCCAGGTATTCCGGCGCCAGCTCGGTCAGCCGTTTGGATGAAACCGCGCTGGCCGATCCTTCCGAAGGATAGGAAAGGGGCATGGCCGCAAGACCGGTCACAGGGAACCGGCCCGGTGTCGCCGCGTGGAGCACGACAGAGATGTCGGCGGCGCCCGAGGACGCCAGGTCGTACTGGCGCGGCGCCGGGCCGAGCTGGCCGGCAGGGAACAGGTTGATGGTCAGTTCGCCGCCGGATTTTTCGGCAAGTTCCTCGCCCCATTGGGTCAGCATGCGGTTGAAGGCATGTTTCGGCGGCAGAAAGGTCGAGATTTTCAGGGTTTCTGCAGATGCGGATGCAATCGAACCGACGCCGACAGCGAGCGCGATACCCATCTTGCAGATGAATGCATGTTTCATGTTTTTCCTCCCACAGTGCCGTTAATCAGGGTCGCTTGTTTTTCTTGGTAACCTGATTTGCGATACAGATGTACCGTATCGTAGAACTCCAAATAATGTCAATTTGTTTTGGCGGTATCGGTCGGAAAAAGGCGTGCTTTTCCGCAGCGTCGCGCAGACGTGACGGCACGGGTTATCCATCATGCGCCTTGACCAAAACGCTTGACCAAAACGCTTGAGCGGATCCGGGGGGCAGAACGGGATTTCAGCAGGAACCGTGCCGGAAGATCAGCTTCTTCCGATGACCTCCAGCCGGGCAAGCTGGTCCAGGGTCTTCAGCAACTGGGCAACCAGCTTGGTTTCCGTCAGATTGAAACGGGAGCTGGGTGTCGGGATCGAAACCGCATAGATTTCACCCTGGCGATCGGCAAAGGCTGCGCCGACCGCGGAGATACCGTCCGTATGCTGGTCGCGGTCGAAGGCAATCCGGTTGCTGCGGATGTCTTCGATCTCGTCAAGGAAAGCGGCGCGCTTCTTCGGGGCCTCGGCAATCTCCGGCGCTTCGCTGGCCATCAGTTTCATGATCCGGCCCTCGTCCATCAGAGCAAGACAGGCCTTTCCGTTTGCGGTGTCGAACAGGGGGAAACTTTCGCCGACGAAGGACACCGTGCGCAGACGGTGGGTGCCCGGGATCTGGTCGATGAAGATCAGCCGTTTTCCCCGCAACACGGCGAGGTCGACGGTCTCGCCGGTGGCCTTGGCGAGTTCAACCAGATAGGGGCGCAGGATCTCGCCCATGTCGATGCGCGCGGATTCCGCCAGGGCGGTGATTTCCGGACCGAGACGTATGCCGCGGCCGGGGTTGGCCGCGATCACCAGATGTTCGGCCTGCAGGGCGCCGACGATCCGCTGAACGGTCGAGCGCGGCAGCCCGACCCGTTCTGCGATCTGCCCGAGGCTGAGACCGTCATTTTCGTTTCTCAGGCTGCGCAGGATCGCGACCGCGCGCGCAATGACTTGCACGCCGGATCTTGAATCGTCTGTCTCTTTTGCTTTGCCGGCCATTGTCATCACTTCTTTATTTTTCTGGCGCCGCTCTCCTTAGCATGCCCGCCCGGTTTGCCAAATGTTCTTGTTGGCGGCCGCTCAAGGGCTAGAAGGCGGTTCGATCGGCCCCTTTCAGGTCGAGGATCTCCCGGGCTTCGTCGGGCGTGGCGACTTCGCAGCCCAGTTCCTCCACGATGCGGCGGATCTTGGCGACCTGCTGGGCGTTGCTTTCGGCGAGTTCGCCGCGGCTGATGAACAGGCTGTCCTCCAGCCCGACACGGACGTTGCCGCCCATCTGGCTGGCGGTCGTCGCCATGGGGATCTGGGCGGCGCCGGCGGCGAGGATCGACCAGCGGTAGGCGTCGCCGAAGAGCTTGTCGGCGGTCTGTTTCATGAACAGCAGGTTTTCGATATCGGCCCCGATGCCCCCGAGAATTCCCATGACGAACTGAATGAAGATCGGCGCCTTGAAGAGGCCGATATCCATGCAGAATTTCAGATTATAGAGGTGGCCTACATCGTAGCATTCGTGCTCGAACTTGATGCCATGAGGGGCCAGCGTGGCGGCCGCTTCCTCGATGTCCCGGAACGTGTTGCGAAAGATGTTGCCGTCGGAATTCGCGACGTAGTCCTTTTCCCATTCGAACTTCCAGCTGTCGTAGCGCTTGGCAAGCGGATGGAACGAAAAGTTCATCGAGCCCATGTTCATGGAGCACATTTCCGCGCTGAAGGTGGCGGCGGGCCGGATGCGGTCCTGAATGGACAAGGTGAGCGAGCCGCCGGTGGAAATGTTGACGACGGCGTCGGTCGCCTGCTTGATCCGGCCGAGGAACGGCCTGAAGTCCTCCGGGTCGACGGAGGGCGCGCCGGTTTCGTTGTTGCGGGCATGCAGGTGCAGGATGGACGCGCCGGCTTCCGCCGCCTCGACCGCCTGGCGGGCAATGTCGTCATAGGTGTAGGGCAGGGCGTCCGACATGGTCGGCGTGTGGATCGCCCCGGTAACGGCGCATGTGATGATGGTCTTCTGACGTTTCCTAGCCATGGGGGCCGTCCTGGGTTTTTGAGGGTTTCACCACCCGCCGGGCCAGCGGGAAGATTTCAATGCCGACCTTGGCCCTGACCATGCCCCAGAGGCCTTTGGGAGCCCGCAGCATGACGACGATTGCCACAAGTCCGAGGACCAGGAGATAGATCGTGCCAAGGTCGGCAAGGGTTTCGCGCAGGGCGAAAAAGACGATTGTTCCGATGATCGGGCCTTCAAGGGTGCCGATCCCGCCGATGACCACGATGAAGATCACGAAGGCGGTCCAGTCGTTGACGGAAAAGGCGGCGTCCGGCGAGATCCGCAGTTTCTGGAGGAAGATCAGCGCCCCGGTCGCCGCCGTCAGGGCGGCGGTGACGATGTAGACGACGAGCTTGGTCTTCCAGATGTCGATGCCGAGGCTTTTGGCGGCCAGTTCGTTGTCGCGGATGGCGGTCAGGGCCAGGCCCTGGCGGGAGCGCAGGAACAGGAACGCCACGGCTATGACAAGGACGGCAATGCCGAGCGCCAGCCAGTAGCTGGTGGATTCCCGGGCCGAACGGCTGGCCGCGATCGATTTGACCACATCGATCGGCAGGCTGGTCCCGGACCCGCCGCCGAGAGCGCTGACCTGCGCAAACACCAGCCGGAACACCTCGGCAATCACCCAGGTCCCAATGGCGAAATAGGCGCCGCGCAGGCGGAAGATCAGGATGGCGACGGGCAGGGCGACGACGGCGCCCAGAATACCGGCGATCGGAATGGCCAGAAGAGGCGAGACGCCGACGAACATCGTGAAAGCGAACAGCATGTAGCCGCCGAAACCGACGAAGGCCTGCTGGCCTACGGAAACGAGACCCGCGTAGCCGGCCAGGAGGTTCCACAGGGTTGCGAGCGAGAGATAAAGGAATATCTCGCTCATGAGCCGGAGGTCGGCGCGGCCGGCCCACCAGGGCGCGGCCGCAAGGAACAGACAGAGCGCGAGGCCGGCAACCGCTGAAAACCGGCTGACCGGCGTGGACCGGGCGATGGTGTAGGGTGTTGCCCTCATCCCTCGATCCTCGGAAACAGGCCGCGCGGACGGACCGCGAGCACTATGAGAAACGCCAAATGACCGGCCAGAAGCTGCCAGCCCGGGTTGATCTGGGCGCCGATATTCTGGCTGACGCCCAGAATGATGCCGCCGGCAAGCGTGCCCCACAGATTGCCGAGGCCGCCGATGATCACGGCCTCGAAGCCGAAGATCAGCCGTCCGGGGCCGACCGAAGGGTCGAAACTGGTGCGGATGCCGAGGAACAGGCCGGCGATGCCGACGACCGCCAGCGACAGGGCCATGGCAAGGCCGAAGACATGGGCCTTGTTGAGGCCCATGAGCTGGGCGATGTCCTGATTGTCGGAGGTGGCGCGGAAGGCGCGGCCGAGCGCGGAGCGGTAGAACAGCCACTGCAGCCCGGCGATGGTTGCGACGGAAACCGCGAACATCAGGAGCGGCAGCCAGCCGATGTTCAGGTTGCCGGGAAGGGTCAGGCTTGCGGTCTCCAGCGCGCCGGCGTTCATCTTCTGCGGGTCGGCGCTGTAGATTTCCAGGAGCCCGTTCTGCAGGATGACCGACAGGCCGAAGGTCACCAGCAGGGGTGGCAGGATGTCGTCGCCAAGCGTCTGGTTGAGCACGCCGCGCTGCAGAACGTAACCGATAAGGCCCATGACCGGGACCACGATGGCCAGGGCGGCAAGCGGATGCATGCCGACGGTGGTGGTGACGGTCAGGCCCAGATAGGCGGCCAGCACGATGAAATCGCCATGGGCGATGTTGACCAGGCGCATGACGCCGAAGATCAGCGACAGGCCGGCGGCGAACAGCGCATAGAGACCGCCGAGCAGCACGCCTTGAATGATCGAATTTACCCAGTCCATGGTTTTCCTCAGATCCCGAAATAGGCGGCGCTGATGGCTTCGCGGGTGACGGTGGCGGCAGGGCCTTCCAGGGCGATACGGCCTTCCTGCAGGCAGTAGATCCGGTCGGAGACCGACAGGGCCTTGGCGATGTCCTGCTCGACGATGATGGCGCTGGTGCCGCCGCCGATGATGGATGGCAGGATCTCGTAGATCGACTTGACGATGATCGGCGCCAGCCCGAGGCTGATTTCATCGAACAGAAGGACATCCGGGTTCGACATCAGCGCCCGGCCGATGGCGACCATCTGCTGCTGGCCGCCGGAGAGGGCCGTCGAGGGGACCTTCCGCCGTTCCTCCAGGATCGGAAAGAGCCTGAATACCTTTTCAAGATTCCAGGGACCTTTCCGTCCGGCCTGGCCGCCGATGATGAGGTTCTCCTCCACCGACAGGGACGGGAACAGCTGGCGGCCTTCCGGGACCATGGCAATGCCCAGATGGGCGATCTGGTCCGCGCGCAGGTTGCCGATGTTGCGGTCCTTCCAGCGCACCATCTCCGGGCCGTTGGGCAGGAGCCCGGTGATCGATCGCATCAGCGTCGACTTCCCGGCGCCGTTGGCACCGATGACGGCAACAACCTCACCGGCATCGACATGAAGCGAAATGCCGAAGAGCGCCTGGAAATCGCCGTAGAAGGCGGTCAGCCCGTCGACGGTCAGAAGCGTGTCAGCCATCCGCGTCGACCCCCATGTAGATCTCGCGGACCTCCTGCAGCGCCATCGTTTCGGCGGGATCGCCGTCGGCGATCTTGCGGCCGAAGTCGATCACGATCAGCCGGTCGACCACGGACAGCAGCGCATGGACGATATGCTCGATCCAGATGATCGAAACGCCGTCCTTGCGGACATCGTTGATCGTGTCGACGAGCTCCCGGCATTCGTGCTCGGTCAGCCCGCCGGCGATTTCGTCGAGCAGCAGCAGCTTCGGCCGGGCGCACAGGGCGCGGGCGAGTTCCAGACGCTTGCGTCCGAGCAGCGTCAGGCTGCCTGCCTGGGCATTGGCACGGTCGATCAGGCCGGTCTTTTCCAGGACCTCGAGGCAATGACCGTTGGCCCTGGAGATGCCGTCCCGGGCGCCGTGGGTGGCGGCCACCATCAGATTTTCAAACACGGTCATGCCGGAAAACGGCTGCGGGATCTGGAATGAGCGGGCGATGCCGGCCCGGCACCGGTCGGCAGCGGACATGTTCGTGATCGGTTTGCCGCAGAAATGGAGCGAACCGCTGTTGGGGGCGAAGGTTCCGGTGATCAGATTGAACATGGACGTCTTCCCCGCGCCGTTCGGGCCGATGACGCCGAGCGCTTCGCCTTGCGCCAGGCTGTAGCTCAGCTCATCGGCCACGACGACGGCGCCGAAGGCCTTGGTCACATTCTGCAGTTCAAGGAGTGGCAAGATGGGCAATCCTGTGCATCGGCTTGTGCCGGACGGACAGCGGTTCCGCCCGCCCGGCAAAACGGCGTTTTCAGGAAATGAGCTTGAATTCGCCCGTGGTCGGGATTTCCGGCGCATGCTTGTTGGCCGTGACCACGAGTTCGAACCCGTCACCCTGCTTCTGCCACTGACCGGCGACAAGCGGCGTCTTGGTGACGTTCTTGACCGGCCCGACGGCCCAGTTCACCGGGCCGACCACGGTTGTCAGGTCCGTCGTGCGGATGGCCTCCAGGATGGCCTGCGGGTCATCCAGGTCTGCCGTGCGGCGGATGACGTCGGCGGTGACCTCGAACAGGGCGTGCTTGAAACCGATCGGCTGGGTCCAGGGGCGCTTCGTCGCCGTCATGTAGCCGTTGGCCAGATCCGCGGAGCTTTCGCCGGTGAGCGAGGACGGGAAGGGATGGTTCGGTGTCCACCAGATTTCCGAGCTCAGGCCGTCGCCGCGATCGCCGAGGGATTCAATCACCGACGGGAACAGCAGTGCCTTGCCGATGGTGACGACCTTGGGCCTGAATCCCTGCTGGGCCGCCTGGGACCAGAAATTGGCGAAATCCGGCGGGATCATGTTGCCGGTGACGATTTCGCAGCCGGCTTCCTTGAAGGCAGAGATCTGCGAGGTGAAATCGTCCGACAAAGGCTGATACCGGCCCGGATCGGTGAGGGTGTAGCCGGCGTCCGCCAGCGCCGGCGGCAGGCCCAGTTTCGGATCGCCCCAGGCATTGCCGTCGGCGTCGTTGGGGAACAGTCCCGCGATCTTCTTTTCCGCGCCGCTCGATCCCCACAGGTCGAGGAAAGCGGCAATCACGTCTTCCAGGCCCCAGAAGAAGTGGTAGGTGTAATCGAAACCCTTTGCCGGGTCGCCGTTGCGGCCGAAGAAATAGGGCTGCCACGGGCAGTTGGTGGTGATGCAGGGGACTTCGTTGACTTCCGCCTGATCGGCGACCGGGTTGGTGGTGTCGGGCGTTGAATCGCCGACGAGAATGTCGACTTCCTCGCCAAGGATCAGTTCGGCGGCCACTTCCGCGGCGCGGTTGGGATTGGACTGGGAGTCCTTTGTGATGATTTCGACCGTGTAGGTCTTGCCGTTGTTTTCAAGTCCGGCATTGAAGAGCTTCTGGATCTGCGCGATCACATATTCATCCGCCTCGCCGAAGCCGGCGAGCGGGCCGGTCTTGGGGCTGACATGACCCACCTTGATGACCGGATTGGCCGCATAGGCGCGGGTCCGGTACAGGATTGCCGGTGCGGCAAGGCCGACGGCGGCGCCTGCCAGCAGGTTTCTGCGTGAAATTTGGTTCTTGCTATCGAACAGCGTCATCGTTTTTCCTCCCAGAAGATGCGCCGGTCCGTTCAGGACCGCTCGTCGTCGATAATCGTCTCAAGCCTCCTCAGATGCACAGCGACCCGGCGGCGGATCTGATCCGCTTCTTCCGGCTTCCAGCGGCGAAATCCTTCGCCGGATTTCATTCCCAGCTTGCCTTCCTCCACGAGCTTGCGCAGGTAGGGGGACGGTTCGCCCCGGTCGTCGAGATCGAACAGAACGTTTTCATGGATATCCAGGGTCAGGTCGGTGCCGACCAGGTCCGCGTTTTCCAGTGGCCCGAGCACGGCCAGGCGGCGCCCGAAACTCGATTTGACCACCGTGTCGACGGCTTCGGCCGAGCAGACGCCCTTTTCGACCAGGTTGACCGCTTCCCGCCACAGGGCGTGCTGCAGCCGATTGCCGATGAAGCCGGGGACGTCCTTTTCCACCTTGACCGGTGTCTTGCCGACGGTCTGCAGCAGATCGTAGACCGCCTGAAAGGCTGCGTCGGAGGTCCACTCGGTCCGGATCACCTCGACCAGCGGAATCATGTGCGGCGGGTTCCACCAGTGGGTTCCGACCGCCCGTGTCCTGTCTTCAAGATCCTGCATGATGGTCGTGATCGGGATGACCGAGGTGTTGGAGGCGAACAGGCAGGTCTTGGGCACCGCCTTTTCCACGTCCTTGAACAGCTGGCGTTTCAGGTCCGGTTTTTCAGGTGCTGCCTCAAACACGACGTCCGCACCGGTTACGCTTTCGGCGAGGTCGGCGACCGCCGTGATGCGTTTCAGCGCGGCTTGGGCCTCATCCGCGCCGCAGCCGAGGGCCTCGAGGCTTGCCCGGACGCGCTCGTGCAGGGAAGCGAGGGTCGCGGCGAAGGGGTCATAGACCCGGACGTCGCAGCCGGCGCGGGCAAAGGTCAGGGCAATGCCGTGGCCCATGAGGCCCGCGCCGAGGACGGTGATGTTGCTCAGGTCCGCCATCGGGTCACCCTGCCGTGTAGCCGCCGTCGGCGTAAAGGATGTGGCCGGTGTAGAAGTCCGAGGCCTTCGAGGCCAGGAAGAGCAGGGGACCTGCCAGGTCTTCCGGCTCGCCGAGGCGGCCCTTCGGAACCCGGGTCAGGAACCCGCCGCGGACCGCCTTGGCCTCGTCGGTGTCCTCGAACATCCAGGCGGTCAGGGGTGAGCGGAACACGGTGGGTGCAATCGCGTTGACGGTGATACCGGTCGGGCCGAGTTCGCAGCCCAGCGCCTTGGTGATCCCGTCCACGGCGGCTTTCGATGCGCAATAGGCGGTATAGCCCGCCGGATGTCCCAGAAGCCCGCGGGCGGAGGAAACGAGAACGATCTTGCCGCCGTCGCCCTGGGCCTTCATCTGCACGGTCGCGGCGCGCGCCAGCAGCCAGGACTGGGTGACATTGGCATCCATGACGCCGGTGAAGGTTTCGACCGGCATTTCGTCGATCTTGGCAACCTTGTTCATGCCCGATGCCACCACGAGGATGTCCAGCCGCCCGAAGGCCTTGACGGTCTCTTCGACCATCGCCTTGCAGGTGTCTTCGGTGTCGGGCCGTGAATTGAGTTCCAGAACGTCGGCGCCCAGTTCCCTGCAGTCTTTCGCGATCGCCTTGAGCGCTTCCGAATTGCCGGCGGCAAGGGCGATCCGGCAGCCGGCTCCTGCCAGCGTTCTGGCGGCGACCATGCCGAAGGCACCCGAAGCGCCGGTAATCAGCGCAGCCTTGCCGGCGACCTCGAACATGGACAACGGGTTTTTCCAGGTATCGGTCATGGGTCAGGCCTTCGGCGGATAGGGGATGACAACCAGCATGGTGCAAACGTGGTTGGAGCGGTTCTCGATCTTGCGGACCTCTCCCGGCGCGATTGTGCAGCTGTCGTATTTGCCCAGTACGGTCTCGGAACCGTCGATGATGACGGTCATTTCACCTTCGAGAACGACATAGACCTTTTCGAAGGGGGTGGAATCCGGTCCGGCGCCGCCGCCGGGCAGGAACTGGCTGAGGCCGACCCATTGATTGGCGGGGCCGCCGTCCTCGAAGCCCTGCAGGCGCAGACCGATCACATCCCAGTGGTTCGGCGCGTCATAGGGTTTTGCATCCTGAAAACGTTTTATGTGCATGCGTGATCCTCCCAAATGCTGCATGCATGGCCGCCGCCGGGGCAGCGGCCATCAAGACAGGCCTAGAAGGATTCCCCCGCTTCGATGCGGTACTTCTGGCCCTTGTCGATCATGGCGACCAGCCGGATGATGCAGCCGTCGCCGCGGTCCCAGTTCCACGGGAAGAAGACGAAGGTGCAGCGCTTGCCGGTCACCGCGTCGAGGTCGCCGCCGACGTTTTCGATGCCGAGAATGCCGTTGGAGAAGAGCTTGTTGTGGACAGGCTCCCATTCGGGGAACGCCTCATCCCAGGTAATGCCGCCGGACCATTCCTTGTATTCTTCGGCCAGATGCGGCAGCAGCGGGCCGTTGCGGTGCGGGCCGATGGCGGTTGCCAGCGGGTGGTCGTTCGCCTGGGTATCGTGGCCGACGACCTTGATGCCCTTTTCGACCATCCAGTCGGCGGCCGACGGAACCAGGCCCGGGCAATAGGGGAAATAGTCGCCGTCTTCGTAGACCTTGTGCCAGCCGGTGTTGATGATGAGCACGTCATTCTTGCGGATGGCGTGACCGCAGGCCTTTTCCAGGTCGTCGGCGGTGATCTGTTCCCATTTCTTTTTCGGGATCGACACGACCAGTCCGGATCCGAAGAAATGCGGCAACGGCACCTCGTCGATGAACGGAGTGCCCTGGACCACGTGGGCCGGTGCATCGATGTGGGTGGTCACGTGCATGGTCGTGGTGATGGTCTGGGACAGAACGCCCGACTTAGCCATGTAGTGCATGCGCTCGATCTGGACATCCCGGAAATAGGGCCAGTTCGGGCACTGGAAACCGTACCGGTGGCTGAGATTGTAGAACTCCAGCCCCATGTCGTTGTTCGTGTTTTCCTGAAAATCGATACCCCGGATCGTGATTGTCATTTTTTATCCTCCCAATCGCATCGTCCACATGCGTTTCCTTGTATTGAAATTTGATACACATGTATTGCCATGCAGTCAATACGTACCGCACTGCGGTTTGAAGGCGGTGCTTGCCGGGTTTCCGCAGGCCGTACACCGGGAAGGTTCGGATGCAGGGCGCCTTGCCGGGCAATTCTGCGGTTTTCCGGGGCAGAAAATCAGGGGGGTGGCGCATTGTCTTGCCATTGTCCGGTTCAGTGCGGGGCGGCGAGTTCCTGAGCCTGATACCGAACAATGCGCCGGAATCTGCGGCCTGGAGGTGCGATGCCGCGACGGCGGTTGATAGCCCGAAATACTGCGTTGCACAAAAAAATGGCCTGCGCATAATAGCGGCATGAGCAGTTCGCTTTCCATCCTCGTGATCGACGACAACCGGATCCGCGCCTCCATCATCGAGCAGGGCTTGCGCGATGCCGGGCACGACCGGGTGATCCTGATCGACCGGATGGACGGGCTTGTGCGCCAGATCACCGATATCGATCCGGATGTGATCGTCATCGACCTGGAAAATCCCAACCGGGATCAGCTTGAGCATATTTTCCAGATTTCCCGGGCTGTACGGCGCCCGATCGCCATGTTCGTCGACAGGTCGGAGAGCGGGTCCATAGAGGCTGCGGTCGACGCGGGGGTCTCGGCTTATGTCGTCGACGGCCTCAAGAAGGAACGGGTCAAGCCGATCCTCGACATGGCGATCAGCCGCTTCCGGGCTTTTTCCCGGCTGACGGAAGAACTGGAAGAGGCCAAGACCGAACTGGCCGATCGCAAGACCATCGACCGGGCAAAGGGCATTCTCATGAAATCCCGCGGCATTTCGGAACCGGAGGCATATGATCTGTTGCGCCGCACAGCCATGAACCAGAGCCGCAAGATCATCGATGTGGCCCAAAGTCTGATAATCGCGAGCGGATTGCTCGAAGGGTAGGCCGTTGTGACGAGAAGAAAAAACAAGGGTGGAAGACGCCTGGCGAAAAAGGAGAGGGGATCATGACCCGTCCCGCGCCAAAGACGGTGATTGCCGGTTTCATTCCCCTGTTGGACAGCGCCCTGCTGGTGGCTGCCGCGAGGTTCGGCTTCGCCGAGGACGAAGGGATCGAGCTGAAGCTCGTTCGCGAAACATCCTGGGCCAACATCAGGGACCGGATTTCCATCGGCCATTTCGATGTTGCCCATATGCTGGCGCCCATGCCGATCGCCGCAACGCTCAACCTGACATCGCTGGCGGTTCCCATGCTGGCGCCGATGACCCTCGGCCTCGGCGGCAATGCGATCACGGTATCTCTGTCGCTGTGGGACGAGATGAAGGCCGAAGGCGCCGACACCGGGGGAGACCCGGCGACCACCGGACTGGCGCTGGCAAAGGCGATTGCAGATCGCCGGCCCCGCGGAGGAGAGCCGCTGAGATTTGGCGTGGTTCACCCGTTTTCCGGACACGCCTATGAATTGCGCTATTGGCTCGCGGCCTCAGGCATCGATCCGGACCGGGATGTGGAAATCACTGTCCTGCCGCCGCCATTGATGCCGGATGCGCTGGCGGCCGGACGGATCGACGGTTATTGCGTCGGCGAACCCTGGAACACGATGTCGGTGCTGAATGGCCAGGGGCGCATCGTGACGTTCAAGGACGCGATCTGGCCAGCCAGTCCCGAAAAGGTCCTGGGGGTCACTGAAAGCTGGGCGGACAGCAATGCCGGGACATTGCGGGCGCTGATCCGGGCACTGGCCAGGTCCGCCGACTGGTGTGCGGACCCGCGCAATGCGGAGGATCTGGCGCATCTGCTTGCGGCGCCGGACTATCTCGACTGTTCACCTGCGACCTGCATCCCGGCCCTGACCGGAAAGCTGCTGCTGGAAGCGGACCTGTCTGCGAACGTGCCGCGGTTTCTCTCCTTCGCTGCCCCGGATGCCTTATGTCCGTCGGGCGCCGACGGTCTGTGGTTCTATTCGCAGATGGTGCGCTGGGGCCAGGCGGTTTATTCCAAAGAAGATGAGGCGAAGGTCGTCACGACTTTCGCTGACCGTCTTTACAGGGATGCGATGGGATCCGCGCATTCCGGAAACGCGGTCGCTCAGGCGCCAAAACACCTCTTCGACGGGTTGGAGTACAACCCCGCTGAGATCGAAAATTACATCGCGTCCTTTCCGATCCATACCCGCCCGACAACGTTGTAGATTTATTGTGCGCTGCGCAAATTTTCATCAGTGTGATTGCGCGTTGCGCTGATTTTTAGAGCAGCAGCGGAAAAACCTGCCAAGGTCAAATTTAGTCATGTCTTTGAAATAACGCATTAAATAACGGAATTCCGAAACTGGCACGCTCCCTGCAAGGAAGGAGGCGAGCCAAAGATGGCCTTCCAGAGACTACGCCCGACGCAGGGCGTTCAGGCAAAGCCGCCGATGAGACCGAAACATGCCCTCCCGCATGCTGGTCCGTCGGCGGCTTTTTTTGTTTTTCGACATGGCCCTGAGAAGGGTGCTTGCCAGACAGAGGGATCAGCAAGTGACCAAGAAACCGCAGACTTTGAAAATGAGCCGCCGCGCCGCGCTCGGCGTCCTGGTCGCCGCGAGCCTGGCCGGGATGCCGGGCGCCGCCTGTGCCGACATGCTCGATGTGGAAAAGGACGAGTTGAAGTTCGGCTTCATCAAGCTGACCGACATGGCCCCGCTCGCCATAGCCTATGAGAAGGGCTACTTCGAGGACGAGGGCCTTTACGTGACCCTGGAGCCGCAGGCGAACTGGAAGGTTCTGCTTGACCGGGTGATCACCGGCGAACTGGACGGCGCGCATATGCTGGCCGGCCAGCCGCTGGCCGCCACCATCGGCTTCGGCACCAAGGCCCACATCGTCACCCCGTTTTCCATGGACCTGAACGGCAACGGCATCACCGTTTCCAACGAGGTGTTCGAGATGATGAAACCGCACCTGGATATGGGCGCGGACGGCAAGCCGGTTCATCCGATCAAGGCCTCCGCCCTGAAGCCGGTGGTCGACCAGTTCAAATCCGAAGGCAAGCCCTTCAACATGGGCATGGTGTTCCCGGTCTCCACCCACAACTACGAACTGCGCTACTGGCTTGCCTCCGGCGACATCAATCCGGGCTTTTACTCAAAGACCGACATTTCCGGTCAGATCAAGGCCGATGCCCTTCTGTCGGTGACACCGCCGCCGCAGATGCCGGCGACGCTCGAAGCCGGCACCATCTATGGCTATTGCGTTGGCGAGCCTTGGAACCAGCAGGCGGTGTTCAAGGGGATCGGCGTCCCGGTCATTACCGACTACGAAATCTGGAAGAACAATCCGGAAAAGGTCTTCGGCCTGACCAAGGAATTCACCGAACAGTATCCTAATACCACGCTTGCCATCACCAAGGCCCTGATCCGTGCGGCCAAGTGGCTGGATGAAAACGACAATGCCAACCGCATGGAGGCGGTCGAGATCCTGTCGCGGTCCGAATATGTCGGCGCGGACAAGGAAGTCATCGCCAACTCCATGACGGGGACCTTCGAATACGAGAAGGGCGACAAGCGTGACGTTCCCGACTTCAACGTCTTCTACCGCTACTTCGCGACCTATCCCTACTATTCCGACGCGGTCTGGTATCTGACCCAGATGCGCCGCTGGGGCCAGATCGCCGAACACAAGCCGGACAGCTGGTACGATGAAGTCGCCCGGTCCGTCTATCTTCCGGACGTCTATCTGAAGGCCGCGAAGATGCTGGTCGAGGAAGGTCACGCGGATGAGGCGGACTTCCCCTGGGATACCGACGGCTACCGCGAACCGACGCCCGCAGCCGACATCATCGACGGCATTCCCTACGACGGGCGCACGCCCAACGCCTATATCGACAGCCTGCCGATCGGCCTGAAGGGCAAGCAGGTGGTCGACGGCAACCAGGTGGTCGGCGGCTAGGCCCGCCGGCAGCAGGGGCGGCGGGCAATCCTCACAGTCTGCCGCCCCTCCCGCTACCCGATTTGGTTTCAAGACAAAGGACCACCACCATGGCCAATGCCGACACGGCTTCCAGCCGGGAAGTTGCGCGCTCCGAGCGCCGCGAACGGCTCTTCATGCGGATCAACCGGGCCTCGGGCTGGCTGGACGCGCTCGGGTTTTCCTGGCTCGTTCCGATCCTGAAAATCGCCGCCGGCGACAGTGTCCGCGAACAGATGGCGGAATTGAAGCGCGTCCTGCTGATCCCGCTCATCGGCATCGCCGCGTTCCTGGTTCTGTGGGGCGTCGCGGCCCCGCAGGTGCAGACGTCCCTCGGCGCGGTTCCAGGGCCTGCCCAGGTCTGGGCGCAAACGGTCAATCTGTGGAAGGATCACGTCCGGGAGCGCGAGAAAGCGGCGGCTTTTTACGAGCGCCAGGAAGAACGCAACGAGAAACTGGAAGCGGCCGGCAAGACCGACCGGATCAAGTGGCGCAGCTACACCGGCAAGCCGACCTATTTCGATCAGATCCTCACCTCGCTGCAGACGGTCGGCCTCGGCTTCCTGATCGCGACCATCATCGCCGTTCCGCTCGGCATCGCCTCGGGGCTGTCGCGCAGCTTCAACGGAGCAATCAATCCGCTGATCCAGATCTTCAAGCCGGTTTCGCCGCTTGCCTGGCTGCCGATCGTGACCATGATCGTATCCGCGCTTTATGTCGATCCGGTCGATTGGCTGTCCAAGTCCCTGCTGATCTCGGCCGTCACCGTGACGCTGTGTTCCCTGTGGCCGACCCTGATCAACACCGCTCTCGGCGTGGCCTCGGTCGACAAGGACCTGATGAATGTCGGCCGGGTCCTGCAGTTGCCGACTCTGAAGACCGTCACCAAGCTGGTGCTGCCGTCATCTCTGCCGCTGATCTTCACCGGTCTGCGCCTGTCGCTCGGCGTGGGCTGGATGGTGCTGATCGCCGCTGAAATGCTGGCCCAGAACCCGGGCCTCGGCAAGTTCGTCTGGGACGAATTCCAGAACGGGTCATCCCAGTCGCTCGCCAGGATCATGGTCGCCGTGTTCACCATCGGCATCATCGGCTTCGCGCTCGACCGGCTGATGTTTGCCCTGCAGCGCGCCTTCACATTCTCGGCGAACCGGTAGGGAGAGGCTGATGTCGTTTCTCGAAATCTCCAATATCTCCAAGTCCTACGGCGAAGGCGCAAGCCGCACCGATGTTCTGGCGGATATCAACCTGAAGGTGGACGAAGGCGAGTTCATCGCCATCGTCGGCTTCTCCGGCACCGGCAAGACGACGCTGATCTCCCTTCTGGCCGGGCTGATCGAGCCGGATACGGGCGGGATCGTCTTCAAGGGCAGGGAAATCGACGGGCCGAGCCCGGAGCGGGGCGTCGTTTTCCAGTCCTATTCGCTGATGCCCTGGCTCACGGTTTCCGGCAATGTCGGCCTGGCCGTCGATGCGGTCTTCAAGAAGAAGACGGCGTCCGAGCGAAAGGCGATTGCCGACAAATACATCGAGATGGTCGGCCTCGCCCATGCCCGGGACCGCAAGCCGGCGGAACTTTCCGGCGGGATGCGCCAGCGGGTGGCGGTCGCCCGGGCGCTGGCCATGCAGCCGGAACTTCTCCTGCTCGACGAGCCGCTGTCGGCGCTCGATGCGCTGACCCGTTCCAAGCTGCAGGATGAATTCGCCGCCATCTGCGAGCAGGAAAAGAAAACCATCATCCTGATCACCAACGATGTCGACGAGGCGATCCTGCTCGCCGACCGGATCATCCCGCTGAAACCCGGCGCCAAGGCGACCCTGGGTCCGGAATTCGAGGTGCCATTCGCACGGCCGCGCGACCGGGGTGAACTCAATCACGACGACGATTTCATCAGCCTGCGGGCGGAAGTGACCGAGTATCTGATGGAAGTCGGCGCCGAGCGAGGCGCCGATCTGGAACGCGATATCGTGTTGCCGAATATCCTGCCGATCACGCAAAAGCCGTCGAAGAAGGCAGACAGGCTGCCGGAAGCCTATGCGCGTGCCGCCCAGTCGCCGATCGAGGACCGTTATCTGGACTTCAGCCAGCTTAAGAAGGTCTATCCGACGCCGAAGGGCCCGCTCACGGTTGTCGACGGCTTCGACCTGAAAATGAAGAAGGGCGAGTTCGTCACCCTGATCGGTCATTCCGGCTGTGGCAAGTCCACGGTTCTTTCCATGGTGGCCGGGCTCAACCCGATCACCGAAGGCGCAATCGTGCTGGACGGCACCCATGTCACCCAGGCCGGTCCGGATCGCGCGGTGGTGTTTCAGGCGCCGTCCCTGATGCCCTGGCTGACGGCCTACGAGAATGTCGAACTCGGCGTCGACAAGGTCTATCCCGACGCCTCCAGGGCGGAGAAGAAAGACATCATCGAGTATTACCTGTCGAAGGTCGGGCTGGGCGACGCGCTGCACAAGCCGGCGGCGGACATGTCGAACGGCATGAAGCAGCGTGTGGGCATCGCCCGCGCCTTTGCCCTGTCGCCGAAGCTGCTCCTGCTCGACGAACCCTTCGGGATGCTCGACAGCCTGACCCGCTGGGAGCTGCAGGACGTGCTGATGGACGTCTGGAAGCGCACCCAGGTCACGGCCGTTTGCGTCACCCACGACGTGGACGAGGCGATCCTGCTCGCGGACCGCGTGGTGATGATGTCCAACGGCCCGAACGCGAAGATCGGCAACATCATGGATGTGGACCTGCCGCGCCCGCGCTCGCGCAAGGCGCTGCTCGCCCATCCGGACTACTACGCCTATCGCGAGGAACTGCTCGATTTCCTCGAAGCCTATGAGGGCGGAGCCGATCCGAGCCCCGAGCAACTCCAGTCAATCCAGCAAAAGCGCGCTGCAAGGCAGGCCCGGCAGAAGGCCGCGGTCGCGGCAGCCGAATAGTTGAGCGCCAGGATAACCGAAATGACCAAACAGAAACTTGTCATCATTGGGAACGGCATGGCCCCGGGCCGGATGCTCGAACACCTGTTGGACGCCGCGCCCGATGCGTTTGACATCACCATTTTCAACGCGGAGCCGCGGGTCAACTACGACCGCATCATGCTGTCGCCGGTGCTTTCGGGCGAAAAGTCCTACGAGGAAATCGTCATTCACGGCGACGGCTGGTACATCGAACACGGCATCATGCTCTACAAGGGCCACAAGATCGTCGAGATCGACCGGGAAGCCAGGACCGTCACCTCCGATCACGGCGAGGTCGCGTCCTACGACAAGCTGGTGATCGCGACCGGGTCCGTGCCGTTCATCATTCCGGTGCCGGGCAAGGATTTGCAGGGCGTCCTGAGCTACCGCGATCTCGACGACGTCAACGCCATGCTGCTGGCCGCGCAAAGCCGGGAAAAGGCGGTGGTGATCGGCGGCGGCCTGCTCGGGCTCGAAGCCGCGGCGGGTCTTCAGGCCCGCGGGATGGACGTTACCGTTCTGCACCTGATGCCGAGCCTGATGGAACGCCAGCTTGATCCGTCCGCCGGGTACCTGCTGGAGAAGGCCCTGGAAGCCCGCGGCATCAAGGTGATCACCAGGGCCAATACCAAGGCGATCCTCGGCGAAACCCGGGTCGAGGCTGTCGAGCTTGAGGACGGCACGGTCATTCCGGCGACACTTGTGGTGATGGCCGCAGGCATCCGGCCGAATGCCTGGCTTGCCAGGGAAGCGGGTCTGGAGGTCAACCGGGGCATCGTCGTCGGTGACAGCATGCAGACAAGCGATCCGGACATCTATTCGCTGGGCGAATGCGCCGAGGTCGGCGGTCAGGTTTACGGCCTGGTCGCGCCACTCTACGAGATGGCCCGGGTCGCCGCAAACCATCTGGCCGGCGACGGGAGCGCGTCTTTCGTCCACGCGGACACGCCGACCAAGCTCAAGGTCACGGGCATCGACCTGTTCTCTCTCGGGGATTTCGCCGAGGGCGAGGACCGCGAGGAAATCGTGCTGCGCGATGCGGCTGCCGGCGTCTACAAGCGCCTGGTCCTTAAGGACAACAAGATCATCGGCACGGTCCTCTATGGTGAAACCGCGGATGGGGCCTGGTTCAACGATCTGAAGAAGAAGGGGACAGATGTCTCCGACATGCGCGACACGCTCATCTTCGGCCAGGTCTATCAGGGGGGCGAACCCCTGGACCCTACGGCGGCCGTTGCAGCCTTGCCGGATGATGCGGAGATCTGCGGCTGTAACGGCGTATGCAAGGGCAGGATCGTCGGCGCGATCCGGGAAAAGGGCCTGACCACGCTCGACGGCGTACGCGCCCACACCAAGGCATCCGCCTCCTGCGGGACCTGCACCGGGCTCGTCGAGAACCTGATGCTCGCGACCCTCGGCGATGCCTACAACCCGGCCGCCGTCAGTCCCATGTGCGGCTGCACCCATCTGGGGCACAACGAAGTCCGCCGCCTGATCAAGGCGAAGGAACTGAAGACGATTCCCGACGTCATGCAGGCGCTTGAATGGACATCGTCAGGGGGCTGCGCCAAGTGCCGTCCGGCGCTCAACTACTATCTCGTCAGCGACTGGCCGGATGAATATGCCGACGATTACCAGTCCCGGTTCATCAACGAGCGCGTTCACGCCAATATCCAGAAGGACGGGACCTATTCCGTGGTGCCGCGCATGTGGGGCGGGATGACCTCGTCCACTGAGCTGCGCGCCATCGCCGACGTGGTCGACAAGTACAATATCCCGGCGGTCAAATGCACCGGCGGCCAGCGCATCGACATGCTGGGCATCAGGAAGGAAGACCTGCCCGGCGTCTGGGCTGATCTCGGCAAGGCCGGCTTCGTCTCGGGACACGCCTATGCCAAGGGATTGCGCACGGTGAAGACCTGCGTCGGCTCCGACTGGTGCCGGTTCGGGACGCAGGATTCCACCGGTCTCGGCGTCCGGCTGGAAAAATTCCTCTGGGGGTCCTGGACCCCGGCCAAGGTCAAGCTCGCCGTCTCCGGCTGCCCGCGCAACTGTGCCGAGGCGACCTGCAAGGACGTCGGCGTTGTCTGCGTCGACAGCGGCTACGAGATCCACTTCGCCGGTGCGGCTGGTCTCGACATCAAGGGAACGGAAGTCCTCGGCATGGTGAAGACCGAGGACGAGGCGGTCGAATACATCACCGCCCTGATCCAGATGTACCGCGAGCAGGGCCATTACCTGGAGCGGATCTACAAGTGGGCAAAGCGCATCGGCTATGACGAGGTCCGCCGCCAGATCATGGAGGACGCGGACAAGCGCCAAGCCTACTACGACCGCTTTGTCTATTCCCAGAAATTCGCCCAGGTCGACCCGTGGTCGGAACGCGTGTCCGGCAAGGACAAACACGAGTTCAAGCCGATGGCGACCCTGACGATGGAGGCTGCAGAATGAACGCGGCAACCCGGAACTGGATCGAGATCGGTGTCCTGGCGGATATCCCCCGCCAGGGCGCACGCGTGGTCAAGACCGCCGCCGGCTGTATCGCGGTTTTCCGCACTTCCGACGATAGGGTCTATGCGCTCGACGACCGCTGCCCCCACAAGGGCGGTCCTCTCAGCCAGGGGATCATCCACGGCACCTCGGTCACATGCCCCTTGCATAACTGGGTGTTTGATCTGGCCACGGGCCTTGCCCAGGGCGCGGACGAGGGCTCCGTTCCGGTGACCGCCGCGAAGGTCGAGAACGGCAGGGTGCTTCTTGCCGCCGACAGGCTGGGCAATCAGCTCAACCCCGGTTGCTGAATGCCCAGTCCCCGTCACCACAGCAAGATGCCCGATGCCATCGGGAAGACAGGAACGGACACATGACCGTCGAGGACATCAAGACAACCAGGACAACCTGCCCTTATTGCGGCGTCGGCTGCGGTGTCGTGGTTTCCGAGAGGCGGGACGGTTCGGTAACGGTCAAGGGCGATCCGGATCATCCGGCGAACTTCGGCCGGCTGTGTTCCAAGGGGTCGGCACTCGGCGAAACGCTGTCCATGGACGACCGGTTGCTTTATCCGGAAATCGGCGGGAAGCGGGCGGACTGGAACCAGGCACTGGATCTGGTGGCGGAGACATTCTCCGCGACCATTGCCGAACACGGTCCCGACAGTGTTGCCTTTTACGTGTCCGGCCAGATCCTGACCGAGGATTACTACATCGCCAACAAGCTGATGAAGGGCTACATCGGCTCGGCAAACATCGACACCAATTCGCGGCTGTGCATGGCGTCCTCGGTCGCAGGCCACAGGCGCGCGTTCGGGTCGGATACGGTTCCGGGCACCTATCAGGATCTGGAACAGGCGGATCTGGTCGTCCTGGTCGGTTCCAACCTGGCCTGGTGCCATCCGGTTCTGTTCCAGCGCCTCGAGGCGGCAAAGGCGAAGAACCCGGCGATGCGCGTGGTCGTCATCGATCCGCGCCGGACGGCGACCTGCGAAATCGCCGATCTGCATCTGGCCCTGACGCCGGATACCGATGTGGCGCTGTTCAACGGGCTTCTTGCGTACCTGCGCGAAACCGATACGCTGGACCACAGCTATATTGCGCGGCACACGAAGGGGTTCGAAGACGCCCTGGACTGCGCGGGAACGTGCGACATCCCGCAAATCGCGGCGGCGACCGGCCTCAAGCCCCGGGATATCGCGTTGTTCTACGCGATGGTGGCACGCACGGAAAAGACCGTCACCGTTTACAGCCAGGGCGTCAACCAGTCCGTCGGCGGCACCGACAAGGTCAACGCGATCATCAACACCCATCTGGCGACCGGCCGGATCGGCCGGACGGGCATGGGACCGTTTTCGGTGACCGGGCAGCCGAACGCCATGGGTGGCCGTGAGGTCGGCGGTCTTGCCAATATGCTGGCCTGTCACATGGCCATCGAGAATCCCGACCATCGGCGGATCGTCCAGTCCTTCTGGAACAGTCCGCGGATCGCAGATCGCCAGGGACTGAAGGCGGTCGACATGTTCAAGGCGGTTCGTGACGGCCGGATCAAGGCGATCTGGATCATGGCGACCAACCCGGTCGACAGCCTGCCCGATGCGGACGAGGTCGCGCTTGCCCTGAAGTTCTGCCCCTTTGTGGTGGTCTCCGATGTTTCCAAGGCGGTCGATACGGTGGCCTATGCGGATGTGCTTCTGCCCGGCGCCGCCTGGGGCGAGAAGGACGGCACGGTGACCAATTCCGAGCGGCGGATTTCCAGGCAAAGAGGATTTCTGCCTCTGCCCGGCGAGGCGCGTCCGGACTGGTGGGCCCTATGCGCGGTTGCCGGACGCATGGGTTTCGGCGACGGGTTCGATTATTCCGGACCGTCTGACATCTTTGCCGAATATGCTGCCTTGTCGGCCTTTGAGAACGATGGGTCGCGCGATTTCGATATCGGCGCCCTGTCCGGACTGAAGGTCGAAACCTATGACGCCCTGTCGCCGACCCAGTGGCCGCGCAGGGCAGGGGAGCCTGAGCGCGACGTCCGGTTCTTTGCCGGTGGCGGCTTTTTCACCGGTGACCAAAAGGCGTGTTTTATCGGTGTCGAGCCGGTCAAACCGCGCAAGCGGGAGCGGCGATATCCGTTTGTTCTGAATACCGGGCGGATCCGTGACCAGTGGCACACGATGACGCGGACGGGCAAGGCGGCAAGGCTGGCATCGCATATCGCCGAACCCTTCGCGGAACTTCACCCGGACGACGCCAGGGCGATCGGGGTCGCCGATGCCGAACTGGTGGAAGTCAGAAGTCCGCACGGGAGCGTCGTCGTGCGCGCCCACGTCAACGGCAGGAACCGCAATGGATCGGTCTTTGTCCCCATGCACTGGACCGACCAGTTTTCGTCCAAAGGACGGGTGGATGCGGTCGTCTCGCCTGAAACGGACCTTTACTCCGGCCAGCCCGGGTCCAAGTTCACTCCGGTGGCCGTCACCCGGCAGGATTGTTCCTGGTACGGCTTTGCAATTCTTCAAAATAAGCCGGCTAATCAAATAACCGATTATTGGGCAATCGCTCCGTGCGAAGGCGGCTGGCGACTGGAACTGGCCGGGTTGACGGAGACGGATTTCGAAGCGCTCGCAAGGGCACTTTATCCCGCGTCCGGTTCGGATGCGGACCTCCTCAGCTACAAGGATGCGACTTCCGGTTCCTATCGCCTCGCCTTCTGGCAGGGCGGTGAGCTCGCAGCCGCGTTCTTCTTCGCGCCCAACCCGGTGGAAGTCTCGCGGCAATGGGCCTGCGGCCTGTTGTCGGCCAGGGCGGTGAGCCCGGTCGAACGCTACCGTGTTCTTGCCGGACGGGCCCCGGCCGACCGGCCCGATTGCGGCGCCATCGTCTGTTCATGCTTTCAGGTCGGCGTCAACCAGATCCTCGCGGCGGCGAAGAACGGCGCCACGACCGTCGGGGCCATCGGCGATGTCCTTCAGGCCGGGACCAACTGCGGTTCCTGCCGTTCTGAAATCAATACGCTCCTGAGTGACCTTGCAGCGAAAGGATCGGACAATGACGATATCGCGAAAGCCGGTTGAGGTATCGTCCTCCCGCCGCTCCCCGCGGATGGAGCCGCTGGCATGCCTGCCCGTCTTCTTCCAGCTCGAGGGCCGAAAGGTGCTCGTGGCCGGCGGGTCGGATGCCGCCGCATGGAAGGCGGAACTCCTCTCCGCGGCAGGCGCGGAGGTTAACGTCTATGCCGATACCCTGGATCCGGCGATGGAAAAGATCCTGCGGGCGGGAAGTGTCAACGGCGCCGTTGTCCATCATGACGTCCACTGGGATCAGGCCAGTTTCGAAGGGATGGCGCTCGCGGTCGGGGATGCGGATACGCAGGAAGAGGCGGAGGCTTTTTACAACGCGGCGAGACGGGCAGGGGTGCCGGTTAATGTCATCGACAATCCGGCCTTCTGCGAATTTCAGTTCGGTTCGATCGTCAACCGGTCGCCGGTCGTCATCGGCATCTCGACCAATGGTGCCGCGCCGATCCTGGGTCAGTCGATCCGCAGGCGGATCGAAACCCTGCTGCCGCTCAGCCTCGCCGGCTGGGCCGGCCTTGCCCGGCGCGTGCGCGGCGCCGTCATGGACAGGTTGGCACCCGGGCCGCAACGGCGGCGGTTCTGGGAACGGTTCACGGAAATGGCGTTTTCCGGACGTGTAGCGCCGACAGAAAAGCCGGTTTCAGATCTCGTCCAGACCATTGCCCTTGCCCAGCCTGCCGGCCAGGGCCGGGTGACTCTGGTCGGCGCCGGTCCCGGGTGCGCGGAATACCTGACGCTCAAGGCGGTGCGGGCGCTTCAGGGGGCGGATGTCATCCTGTTCGACGATCTCGTTTCCGATGAAGTCCTTGAACTTGCCCGGCGCGAGGCCAGGCGCATGCTGGTCGGCAAACGGGGCGGGCGGGAAAGCTGCCGGCAGGAAGACATCAACGACATGATGGTCCGGCTGGCCAGGAAAGGCAAAAACGTCGTTCGCCTGAAATCCGGCGACCCGATGGTCTTCGGCCGGGCGGGAGAGGAGATCGAACGGCTGCAGGAGGAAGGCATTCCGGTCGCGGTCGTGCCCGGCATCACGGCGGCTTCCGCCATGGCGTCCGAACTCGGCGTCTCCCTGACCCATCGCGATCACGCCCAGTCGGTCCGCTTCGTGACGGGCCATTCGCGGAAAGGCGACCTGCCGGACACCGTCGATTGGGCGGGCCTGACCGATCCGGCAACGACAACCGTGTTCTACATGGGCGCCCGCATGTCCGGGCGGATCAGCTCAAGGCTGGTCGCGGAAGGACTGCCGCCACAGACACCGGTTGTCGCAATGGCGAATATATCCCGCGCGGACGAGTCCCGATGGCTCGGGCAACTGAAGGACCTTGAAGCCGGCGTTCAGGACCTGCCGCAAGGTACGCCCGTCCTGATCGGGGTCGGTCCGGTCTTCGGCATGGTGCGGCACGAGCAGGTTACGCCACCTTGCGACCTGGGCGCGGTCGGCGCTCTCACTTGATCGGCGGCCGGGGCAGTCTGGCCTCGCCCGGCTCCATGACAAGGGTGTGGTCGAGGGAGTACCAGGGCCCGGTCCAGCCGGCGATTGCCGGATGCGGTTCCTCGTGGCGGACGAAATGTCCGGTGGTCGCTTTGGTCACACCGAACTGGACGTCTGTTTCCAGGCGGGGATCGTCGTCGGCATAGATCTGGGTGATAAGCGTCTTGAAACCGTCCTTGAAGGCCAGCGCGTGAACGTGGGCCGGCCGGTAGGGATGGCGGTTCTGGGCGGCAAGCAGCCGGCCGACGAGGCCGTCGGTCGGAATCGGATAACCGGCGGGGCGGACCGAGCGGAAGCGGATCTCTCCGTTTTCATCCGTTGTGAACTTGCCGCGCAGGTTCATGTCCGCCTGGCCCGGGTCCTGGTTTTCATAAAGGCCGACCGGCGAGGAGTGCCAGATATCCACCTCCGCGCCTTCGACCGGGGAACCGGCCCCGTCGGTGACCGTGAAGGTCACGGCCATCGGCTCTCCCGGCGTATCGGAGCGGACGATCGAGGCATCGTTTTCCGTCCTCGGGGAATTCAGCCGCCAGAACGGCCCGAGCAGGTTCTGCGTCGTCTCGGTCGCGCCGTTGTTGCCGTTGTTGAGCAGGCAGACGAGCGAGGACACGCCGAGAGAGCCCGCCATGAGGACCGCTTCATTGTGGGTGTCGGTCGTCAGTTTGCCGATCTCATTGACGATTGCGGTCGTCTTGCGGAATTCGTCCTCGGTCAGCCGGACGTCCCGGATGAAGCCGTGCAGATGGGTGATCAGCGAGACCATGATCTCGCGCAGGCGCGGATCGGTCGTCTGCTCCATCACCTTCAGCACGGCCTCGGTGACCTGCTCCTGGCGTTCTATCGTCATGGCTTCCTCCCGGTCATCCGCGGCGTTTGGCAACCGATCAGGCTGATCCTGTCAGGACGTGCCTGACGCGGAAGCCGCGGCTATGGCGCTCCAGACCTTGTGGGGTGTCGCCGGCAGGGCGATGTCTTCCACGCCGACAGGCGCCAGCGCGTCGAGGACCGCGGAGATGATCGCCGGTGTCGCCCCGACGGTGCCCGCTTCCCCGGCGCCCTTGACGCCGAGCGGATTGGTGTCCGTCGGCGTACTCAACGTGGAGAAATCGATCGGCGGCATGTCGGTTGCCCGCGGCATGGCATAATCCATGAAACTGCCGCTGGTGAGCTGGCCCGTCTCGTCATAGACCACGTCTTCCATCAGCGCCTGGCCCAGCCCCTGGGCGATGCCGCCGACCATCTGGCCTTCCAGCAGCATGGGGTTGATGACCGTGCCGACGTCATCGACGGAGACGATCTGCAACACGTCGATATCCCCGGTTTCCGGATCGACCTCCACTTCCGCGACCTGGCAGCCGTTCGGGAAGGTGAAGCCCTGCAGCAGGAAGTCGCCTTCCCCGGACAGGCCGATGCCGAGTTCCGGCGGCAGGATCGGCAGGAAGGACATGGCCGCCACCTTCTGGATCGGCATCTTCTTGTCCGTGCCGGCAACCGACAGTTCTCCGGCCTCGAACACGACATCGTCGGCGCTTGCTTCCAGGAGGTGACCGGCAATGGCGCGGGCCTTGTCGATCACCTTGTCGGCGGCGATCTTCAGCGAGCCGCCGCCGTTGATCATGGAGCGGGACGCGACCGTGCCGCGGCCAAAGGAAACGGCGTCGGTGTCGCCCTGCAGCACCCGGATGCTGTCGAACGGCACTCCGAGCCAGTCGGACACCATCTGGGCATAGACGGTTTCGTGGCCCTGACCGTGGGAGAAGGTGCCGGCCAGCACCGTCACGCCGCCGCCCGGGTCGAAACGAATTTCCATGGATTCATTGACCAGCCCGGCGTTTTCCATATGGAGCGCGATGCCGACACCGCGCAGCTTGCCGTTCCTGGTCGACTCCGCCTTGCGCCGGTCGATCGACGCCCAGTCGCTGACCTCAAGCGCCTTGTCGACCACGGCACCGTAGTTGCCGGTGTCGATCTTGTAGAGGAGCGGCGTCTGGTAGGGCATCTGTTCCGGCGTCAGCATGTTCAGTTTGCGGAGCTCGATCCGGTCGCGGCCGGTTTCCCGGGCCGCCTTGTCCATCAGCCGTTCGATCAGATAGGCTGCCTCGGGACGGCCCGCGCCGCGATAGGGCTGGGTCGGGGAGGTGTTGGTGTAGATTGCCCGGGACAGGGCGTAAGCCACGGGCACGTGATAGCAGCCGGTGGCCAGCGTGGCCGCGAACATGGCGGAAACGCCGCCGCCGGTGGCAAGGAACGCGCCGGCGTTATAGTCGCTGGAGACGCGGAGCGCCGTAATCCGGCCGGTCGCGTCCAGCGCCAATTCGGCTTCGACCAGCTGATCGCGGCCGTGGTAGTCGGCCAGCAGGGACTCGGACCGGTCGGCCTGCCAGCAGACAGTGCGGTGCAGCTTCCTTGCCGACCAGGCGACCAGCACGTCCTCGGGATAGACGGCGCCCTTCATGCCGAAACCGCCGCCGACATCCCTGGCAAGGACACGCACCTGGGTCTGTGCCAGTCCGAGCACGCCTGCGATATCGGCGCGGACGGAATGGGGCGACTGGGTCGAGGTCTGAACGGTGATACGAGCCTCACGTGCGTCGTAGCTGCAGGTCGTTACGCGCGGTTCTATGGCGTTGGCTGACAAGCGGTTGTTGTGCAACTTGAGCCGGGTGACATGGGCCGCGGCATCGATCGCGGCCTTTGTCGCGGCTTCATTGCCGAGCGCGATGTGAAAGGCCACATTGTCCGGCGCGTTTTCCCAGATGGCAGGGGCGCCGTCGGCAAGGGCCGACGGGGTGTCGGTCACGACCGGCAATTCCGCGTAGTCAACTTCCACCAGTTCTGCGGCGTCCTGGGCAAGGATGCGGCTGTCGGCGATCACGACGGCAACGGCCATGCCGGCATAAAGAACCCTGTCTTGGGCAAGGGCCGGGAAAGGCGCCGTTTTCACGTTCTGATGGAGGCCGGGAAAGATCGTGTGGCAGGATATCCCGCCAATGCCGTCCGCGGCGTAGTCCGCACCGGTCAGGACCGCATGGACTCCGGGGGCCGCCCTGGCCGCCTCGACGTCAATGGAGCGGATAACGGCATGGGCCAGCGGCGAGCGCACCACGTAGGCATGGAGCCTGGAGGCGTCCTTGATATCGTCCACGTAAAGCGCCTGTCCGGTCAGAAAGCGCTGGTCTTCCTTGCGCGCAACCGATTGACCGATACCGTATTTCATTGACCCCTCCCGAATGTATACACGGCGGAGAGTAATCAACGGCCGCCGCAGGTCAATCGGCATGCACATGCTTTCCGCGTTTTTGTCAGAACGCGATGCGAACTACCCGTCGCCGTGGGATTTGATATTCCAGACCGATTCCAAAAGTCAGAGCCGAAGCAATCGCTTCGCATTGCCGCTGAAAATCGCTGTTTTTACCTCTGGATCGACCTTGCTGTTCCGCAGCCAGTCAACGCCGTCGGAGTTGGAGACATAGGGCCAGTCCACGGCGAACAGGATGCGCCCGGGCCCCATTGCCTCCAGACAGCATTGCAGGGCCGCGTCGGAAAAGAAGCCGCTCGTCGTGATATGGAAATTGTTCCTGAAGATGTCGGCAAAGGAGGACGAACCGTTTTCCGGCCGGGACAGGGCTTCATCGATTCTCGGCAGCAGAAAGGGGATCGCCTCGCCGAGATGGCCGAGGATGATCTTCAGATCCGGATACTTCTCGAAGACGCCGCTCAGGATCAGGCGAACCGCCTGCGTGCCGGTCTCTACGCCGAACCCCCAGGCCGCCTTGACCAGGGCCGGATGGGTTTCGTCATACGGGGCGTAATACCGCTCGATTACGGATTTGTCGGGGAGGGCAGGGTGAAGATAGATCGGCACGTCGAGGGCGGCCGCCCTTTCGTAGATCGGCCAGAAATCGGCGGCATCGGTGAACCTGCCGCGGCTCAGCCCGTGGATCATCGCCCCCTTCAGGCCAAGTTCCTCGACTGCGCGCGACAACTCGTCCGCGGCCGCGTGCGGCAGCGCGGTCGGGATCATGGCAAAGCCTGAGAAACGGTCCGGCGCCTCGCGGATCACGGCAGCGAGCGCGTCGTTGACATTGCGGCAGACCTCGACGGCGACGTCCTCGTCGAGGCGCTGGCTTCCGGGAGACTGGTGGGACAGGACCTGCATGTCGATACCGGCCGCATTCATCTCCTCGATCCGGATACCGGTGAAATCGTAGAGGCGGGTCTTGATGCCGGCCGGCGCATTGGCCGCCGGACCCAGGTAATCTGCAAGCGTCGGGTGCATGAAATGCTCTTCCAGGGCGATTATCCCCGGACCGTCCAATTTGCCGCTCATGTGCAGTCCTCCCACAGGCTTAGTTCATCTTGCGGCTGACATCCGCATGAGGACGCGCAGCGGTGTTCCGAGATCCGTTATAATGCAAACGATTGCGTGATTTGCAATGGAAATCGAATAGGAGCGTGGCTCCCGACGGCGCTCAGGACGGGGGCGGCGCGATCCGCTTCACACTGCCGCGCTCGATCAGCCTGACGGGGAGGATCGTCGTTCGGGGGATGGTTGCCTCCGGCTCGGTCATCATCTTGACGAGCAGTTCGGCGCTCATGCGGCCCGCGTCGAACTGCTGTATCCGGATCGTTGTCAGGCCCGGCGGGATGAGGTCCAGAAAGGGGATGTCATTATACCCGGTGACCGACACATCGTCGGGGCAGGACAGACCATGGCGGTTGAGTTCATCGATCGCGCCGAGCGCCAGGCGGTCGTTGGCGCACAGGATGGCGGTGAATTTCCAGCCTGAGGCAAGCAGCTCCCGGGTGCAGCGGCGGCCTTCGTCTTCGTCGAAATGGGACGAGAACGCAATGGCGTGTTCGGACAGGTCGAGGCCAAGCTCTGCGACGGCCGCCTTGAAGGCTTCCATGCGGCTGCGTCCGGTGGACAGGGTTTGCGGACCGGCAATGTGGGCGACCCGGCGATGTCCGGCATCGAAGAGATAGCGGAGCATTTCCGCGATGCCGCCTGCGTCGTCGTTGATCACGGCCGGGATCCGCGAATTCTCGATCTGCCGGTTGACGGTCACCATCGGCATGCCCTGGCGGCTGACCGCCACCATCCGCGGGTCGGTTCGGTAGGGGGCGGCGTGAATGATGCCGTCCACGCCCCGCTGCAGCAGCACGTCGACCAGCTTTCCCTCGCGCTCCCGGTCGCCGTCCGTGTTGACGATGATGGACGCGTAGCCCTTGGGTTCCAGAATGCTCTCCACGCCGCGCACGATAGGGGGGAACAGGGTGTTGGCGATATCGGGCAGCATCAGGCCGACCGTCATGGTTCGTCTGGTGCGCAGGCCGGAGGCGAGCCGGTTCGGCCGATACCCCATCCGCTCGGCGGTGGCGCGAATGCGCTCGACGACTTCCGTCGTGAGGGACGTGCGGGCATTGGGATCAAGGGCCCTTGAGACCGTCGACACGTGCACACCGGTTTCGCGGGCGATATCTTTCAATGTTACCGGCTTGGTCATCGTTTCCTTGAATGGGTCGGACTTGTCTCAGGTTTCCTCAGAATCTATCGGGCTGGAATAAAATTCGCAATCGTTTGCGAAAAGGACTTGACCGACAGTTTTCACAAGCCTAACGTCCTGTGCAATCGATTGCGCGATAGCAGCCAAAACAATCAGGCGCGGCGCATTTGATACGGGAGGATGAATGGACCAGGTCACCGACATGACCGGCACATGTTTGCCGTTGGTTTGCCGCACCTCGCTGTCAGGCGCGGGCAGGGCCGTAACGGCATTCCTCCCTGTTCCAGTGTTCACCGAAGAAGAAGATGCAGTTTCCGGCGCCGGTTATCCGTCGCGGGGCGGCTGTGCGTTCCTAAAGTTGGAGGTTAGTCAATGAGCAGCCCTAAGATTGGATGGGTCGGAATGGGGCGCATGGGTTATCCCATGGCGGAAAGGCTCGTCGATGCAGGCTTTGATGTCTACGTCTGGAACCGGACCCGCTCGAAGGCGGAGCCTCTTGCAGCCAAGGGTGCGACGCTGGTCGACAGTCCCCGGGACCTCGCCCATGTCGACATTCTCGGCACGATGGTATCGACGGGACAGGATGTCGAGCAGGTCTATTTCGGAGAGAACGGGGTTCTGTCCGGCGACAAGACGCCGAAGACCTTCCTCGATTGTTCGTCGATCGCCGACCATCAGTCCGCGGCAATCAGGGCCCGGCTTGCCGAAAGAGGCGCGGAGCTGATCGCCTCGCCGGTCAGCGGCAACGGCAAATGCGTGAAGGCGGGCAAACTCAGCGCGGTCGCTTCCGGTCCGCGTGGGGCATTCGAGAAGGTCCGGCCCGTAATTGCGGCGATTGCGGCAAACGGTGTGTCCTACGTGGGCGAGGGCGAACTGGCACGGTTCTGCAAGATCGCGCACAACGTCTTTCTCGGCGTGGTCACCCAGAACCTTGCCGAAATCACCATCCTTGCTGAAAAGGCGGGCATTCCGCGCTCGGCGTTTCTCGATTTCATGAACAATTCGGTGATGGGGTCGATCTTCACGCGCTACAAGACGAACGCTTTCGTCAATCTCGACTGGACCACCACCTTCACCCCGGGCCTTCTGCGCAAGGATCTGGACCTCGGTCTGAGTTCCGCCCGGGATCTGGGTGTTCCCATGCCGGTGACGGCGGCAACCCGGGAAGCATTGCAGGCCCATTTCGGCGCCGCCACGCTGAAGGAGGACCCGGACGGCTATCTCCAGAAAGATTTCGCTGCCCTGCTCGAAACCGTGGCCCTGGCGGCCGGTGTCGAGCTTGAAAGCGAGAACTCACCCTATCCAACCGGATTGGAATTGCCGCAGGCTGCTGAATAACAGCAGAAATTGCGGAATAAACAGCGCCGATAAAACAAAAAGCATGGCGCAGGGGAAGTTGCAGGACCATTCCAGAAGGTCCTGCTGCTCCGCAAAACCAAGGGAGGGAAAGTATGAACTTTCGCACACTTCTAACGACGACTGCCGCATTGGCAATGATGGCTTCGGCCGCCCATGCGGACATCAAGATCGGCGCATCCTTGCCTCTGACCGGCGGTTTCTCCATCGCCGGTGCCAAACACAAGCAGGGCTATCAGCTTTGCGTCAAAATGCTCAACGAGCGTGGCGGCATCAACGACGAGAAGATCGAGTTGGTCCTGTCGGACAACCGTTCCGACCCGGCGACCGCCATCAACCAGTATGAGCGCTTCATCAACGTCGACAAGGTCGATGCCGTCTTCGGGACCTTTTCATCGAAACTGTCGTTCCCGGTCGCCAATATCCTGGCGAAATACGGGTACGTGCATCCGATCCCGGCCGGCGGGGCCCTGCGCATCTACACCCAGGGCCACAAGAACCTGTTCTACTTTCAGCCGAATGCGGCCGAATATGTCGGCAGCTCGCTCAAGGGCCTGATTGAGGAACTGCTGGCGGAGGGCGAACGCCCGAAGTCGGCCGCGGTGGTCTCCGCCGATGACTTCTTCGCCAATGCGGTCGAAGCCGGTTTCCTCGGACAGAAGGTGATGAACCCGGCTGACGGCAGCGAAGTGGCCGATCTTGCCCCGGGTTATCTCGCCGATGCCGGCATCGAGGTCGTCTACACCGAAAAATGGCCGGAGGAAGGCTTCAACGACTGGCTGACGCTTGCAAACTCGATCAAGCGGTCGAATGCGGAACTGATCATCGGACTGACGGCATCCGCCGAGGAAGCGGTGCAGCTCACCCGCGCGCTGAAGACCGTCAAGGCCGAGCCCAAGATGGTCTACTACAGCCAGGGGACCCAGGCCGAATTCCATGAAGGCACGCAAAGCGCCTCCGACAGCATCCTCCTGCACTCCGCCTGGCATCCGGCGGCACCTTACATGGGGGTTCTGGCCGGTGAGGAATTTTCCAATGCTGACTTCGTGAAGGCGTTCACCGAAGAATACGGTGAAGCTCCGGATGAGGACGCCGCGATCCCGTTTGCGGTCTGCCAGGGCATCGAACAGGCCATTCGTGGTGCCGGTTCGACCGACAATGCGGCCATGGGCAAATGGCTGTCGGAGCGGAGCCCGGACAATCCGGTCCGCACGATTCTCGGCCGTTTCGCATGGGATGACATAGGTCTTCCGCTCAACAAGCCCTTCCTGGTCGCCCAGTGGAACGATGGGGAACTTCAGTTTGTCTATCCGACGGACGAGTTCCCGGAAGTGTCCAAGATGACCTATCCGAAGAACGGCTTCTAAGCATCGAACGCCTGCCGGGCCCGGTTTCGGCCGGGCCCGGTCTTTTCCTTAAACAGGGAGTTCCCATGCTTGAAGTGAAGAGCCTGAGCAAGCATTTCGGCGGGATCACCGCGGTCAACAATTGCAGCTTCACGGTCGAGCGCGGCTCGATTACCGGGCTGATCGGCCCGAACGGTGCCGGCAAGACCACCGCCTTCAACTGCATCAGCAGGACCATGACACCGTCGTCCGGCGAGGTCTGGCTTGACGGCAAACGCGTCGACACTTTGCGCCCGCACCAGATCACGGCCCAGGGGCTGTCGCGCACGTTCCAGATATCCCGCAATCTGGCCGATATGACCGTGCTGGAAAACGTGATCTGCCAGTCGAAAATCCGGGGGTGGCGCGATCTCTTCCGTCCCGCGATGAGCGAGGAGGAGATCGAAAAGGCCTACGGTATCCTGGATTTCCTCGGCATCACCCGGATTGCCCATGAGGACGGCTCCAATCTGAGCTACGGCCAGAAAAAGCTCATGGATCTGGCCGCGCTCCTGATGAGCGACCCGAAGATCATTCTTCTGGACGAACCTGCGGGTGGGGTGAACCCGACGCTTCTTGAGGAAATCATCGGTCACATCCGGAAACTGAACGAAACCGGCCTGACCGTGCTCATCGTGGAGCACAACATGGATCTGATCATGCGGCTCTCCCATCGCATCGTGGTAATGGCGCAAGGCCAGGTGATCGCCGAAGGCGCACCGGCCGAGATCCAGAACGATCCCGCGGTGCTGGAAGCCTATCTGGGCGGCACGATCGAGGAGGCGGCGTAATGACAAAGCTTCTGGAAGTCACCAGCCTGACTGCCGGTTACGGTGACGGCCCCGCGATTCTGGACGGTGCCCACCTGACGGTCGAACCGGGCAAGATCCACTGCATCATCGGTCCGAACGGCGCCGGCAAGTCCACCCTGCTCAAGGCCATCTGCGGAATGCTGAAGATCCGCAAGGGCGACGTGAAGTTCAAGGGCGAAAGCCTGAAGGGGCTGCGCCCCGATCAGATCCTGCGCAAGGGTATCTGTTTCGTGCCGCAGGAGCGCGCGCTGTTTCCGAAGATGACCGTGCGCGAGAACCTGCGCATGGGCGGGTTTTCGCTTGCCGACAAGTCCGACCTGGAAAAGCGGATCGATGAGATCGAGGAACGGTTTCCGATCCTGCGCGAACGTCGCGACCAGCATGCCGGCACCATGTCGGGCGGGCAGCAGCAGACGCTCGCCATGGCCCGCACGCTGATCATCAAGCCGGATATCGTCATGCTCGACGAACCGTCGCTCGGGCTGGCACCGAAGATCGTGGCGGAAATGTTCGACATCATGCAGGTGATGGCCGGGGAGGGGATCACCATCCTGCTCGTGGAACAGAACGCCCTGAACGGATTGAAGAATTCCGACTGGGGCGTGGTTCTCGACCTGGGCCGGACCCTGTTCGAAGGGCCGGCGGACGATGTCCTGTCGGACCCGCGCATCCAGGAACTCTATCTCGGCGGAAAAAAGGCTGCGTAATGGGCGAGATCATTCAAATCATCATACTCGGTCTGGCGCTCGGGGGGGTCTACGCGCTCATGGGATCAGGGCTCAGCCTGATTTTCGGCGTGATGCGGATCGTCAACCTGGCCCATCCGGTCCTGATCATGGGCGGGTCCTATGTCGCCTACTGGGGCTTCCGGCTCTACGGGGTGGATCCGCTCGTCATGCTGCCGGTTGCGACTGTCATCCTCGCGGCAACGGGGGTCATCCTCTACAAGCTCATCTTTGAACGGGAAGCCCGGTCTGCGAAATACTCCGAGATGACGGTGCTTCTGACCTTTGCGCTGGCAATGGTCGTCGAAGGCACGCTCGGCACGGCCTTCACCAATACCCAGAGGGTGACCTCGCCGGACTATGCGACCGACGCCATTTTCATCGGCGACGTGTTCATCCCGACGGGACAGCTTTACGCCGGCATCGTTTCTCTGGGGATCATCGCGGCCCTCGCGTTGTTCCTGAAATACTCGCGGTTCGGCTACGCCATCCGCGCGACGACCCAGAACCGGGAAGCCGCGGAACTGCTCGGGGTCAATGTCAACTTCGTCGGCCTTGCCAGCTTTGCGATAGGACTGGGCCTTGCCGGCGCGGCCGGGTCGCTGGTGTCCTTCGTGTTCTCCTTCTATCCGTCCAAGCACTGGGAGTGGATCGCGATCCTGATGTCGCTGGTCGTGCTCGGCGGGATGGGGTCTATCCTGGGGACAGTCCTGGCCGCCCTCATCCTGTCGGTCGTTGCCGCGTTCGTCGGCACCTATTTCGGCGCAACGTGGTCGACGCTCACCTTCTTTGTGGCGCTCTTCGTGGTGCTCCTGGTCCGGCCGCAAGGCCTGTTTGGCGAAAAACCGGAGTTGGCATAGTGACTAGCTTAGACACAAACGACGTCCTCACCGCCCGAAAGGCCTACAATGCCGGACTTTCGGGAGAGACGGACAAGGAACGGGCGATCTGGTTTCCGATCGCGGTTCTCGCGGTTCTGCTGGCGCTTCCCGCCCTGCAGTTCACCGGCAACTACAACTATCTCATTCACCTGGTTCTGTTTACCGCGTCCTATGTGGTGATGGCGTCCGGCTGGAACATTCTCGGCGGCTTTGCCGGTTACATCTCTCTCGGCCACAACGTGTTCTTTGCCATCGGCGGCTATTTCGCCGGAATGATCTTCGCCCGTTACGGCATTTCGACGATCATTCTGGCGCCGCTGGCCGGCCTCGTCGCGGGGATCGTCGGATATGTGATCGGCCTGATCACCCTGCGGGTGCGCGGCCCGTCCTTCATCATTTCGTCCCTTGCTCTGGTCATGATCTTCAAGATCCTGTTCGACAACTGGGAATTCGTCGGCGGTTCCAACGGCCTGTCGCTGGCGGCAAACGATCTTCCCGTCCAGTGGGCGAAGCTGCCCTACTATTACGCCTTCGTGGTCATGGCCGCCTTCACGGTCTGGGCAAGCTACCGGATCAGGCATTCCAAGTTCGGACTGGGCCTTCGCGCGATCTCCAAGGACGAGATCAAGTCGGAAAGCGCCGGCATCAACACCCGGTTCTACAAGGTGCTCGCCTTCGCGATCTCGGCGTTCTTCGTCGGGATGGCCGGCGCGGTCTGGGGCGAGTACCTGACCTACATCCGGCCCAACATCTTCCTGATTATCCTTGTGTCGGTGAACATGGTGCTGATGTGCATCCTGGGCGGCAAGGGAACGATCGCTGGACCGGTCATCGGAGCCATCCTTCTGGTGGTCTTCAACGAGTTCTTCGTCGCCACGCTCGGCGCCTCGGAAATCAACATCTTTGCCACGGGAATGATCATGCTGTTGTGCCTGATGTTCTTCCCGTTCGGCATCGTGGGAACGCTGGCACGCCTCAAGAAGCTGCCGCGGGTCTTGAACTGGGACTGACGGCATGAGCGACTTCGTTCTTTACAACGCACCGCAATCGACCTGTTCCCAGCGCGTACGCTATGCGCTGCATGCCAAAGGGCTGGCGTTCGAGGAACACAAGCTGGACCTGTTTTCCGGGGATCAGCTGAAGCCGGAATACCTGGCGATCAACCCCAACGGGGTCGTGCCGGCCCTGGTCCATGACGGCACGCCTGTCATCGACAGTGCCGTGATCCTGGAATACCTGGAGGATGTGTTTCCCGACCGGGCGCCCATGCGGCCGGAAGATCCGCGCGACGTGGCCCGGCTGCGGGCGATGATGCGGTTCGTCGACGAGGTGCCGACGCCGGCGATCCGGGTGCCGTCCTACAACCTGGCGTTCCTGCCCCATTTCCAGGCCATGTCGGAGGAGGACTTCCAGGCCCTTTGCGACAGCAAGCCGCTCCGCCGGGAATTCCTGATGAAGATGGGACGCACAGGATTCCCGAAGGCGGACATGGACGAAGCGCTCGGCCGGCTGCGCCGGGGCATCGAACGCATGGCCATCTGGCTGGAGGAAAGCGGCGGCCCCTGGATCATGGGGGACAGGATCAGCATGGTCGACCTGGCGATCATGCCGGTGATCGTTCGCATGGACGACATCAATCTGGGCACGATCTGGGACGATCATCCCGAAATCGGCGACTGGCTGGACCGGATCCGGGAAACCGGGCCCTACAAGACGACCTATTATCACGGAGCGCTGCTTACGGAGAAATATCCGCACCTGGCGAAACTGCGCGAGCAGAAGACGGTCGAGGCGTGATGCTGCGATGCAGATGCTTCCCTACATGCTGGCCGCACTGATCGTCGGGATCGTGGTGTCCTTTCAACCGCCGCTGAACGGCATGCTCGCCCGCTCGGTCGGGAGTGCCTACGGCGCCGCCGCGGTGTCGATCGGGGTCGCCTTCGGCAGCATTCTCCTGCTCATTCTGCTGGCGGGGCATGGAGAGATCAGCCGGCGCACACTCGGGAGCGTCCCCTGGTGGGTCTATCTCTCCGGCACCGTCGGGGCCGCTTTCGTCGCCGCGGGTGCCGCGATCGCGCCGGTGACCGGCGGTCTGGTCTTCTTTATCTGCATCGTCGCAGGGCAACTGTTCGGATCGATGCTGGTGGATCATTTCGGTGCCTTCGGGCTGGAAGTCCGCACCATGTCGCCCATGCGGGTCCTCGGGCTGCTGATGGTCCTCGGCGGCGCGATACTGGTCAGCCGGAACTGAGCGGGCGCCCTTGGAAGGTATCTGGTCTGCAGGCGCAATCGATTGCGCCTTGATGAAACAGGAATGCGAAAACGCGCCGTCACCGAACCCATACCGGGACGGCGCCGCAATTAGGAGGTAAGACAATGAACAAGGCCCTGAACCCGCGGATTCTGCAGCCTGGCGACATGGATCCGAATTGGCGCTGGGAAGGGCGGCTGCCCGCCTGGGGGCACACGTCGGTCGATTTCGAACGCCGCGTCGATCAGGACCGGCTGCGCCGCTACCGGCTGAGCCGGGCGAAGGATGCGCTGAAGAAGAGCGACTGCGGCTCGTTGCTCCTGTTCGATGTGAACAACATCCGGTACATCTCGGGCACCAAGATCGGCGAGTGGGAACGGGACAAGATGTGTCGGTTCTGCCTGCTGACCGGGGACAACGAACCCTATGTGTGGGACTTCGGATCGGCGGCCGTGCACCACAAGAAATACGCCGACTGGCTCAACCCGGACCATTGCCGGGCCGGCGTCGTCGGCATGCGCGGCACCATCCCGCCGTCGTTCGGGCTGATGAAGCTCTATGCCGAGGAGATTGCCGGACTGATCCGCGATGCCGGCATGGCGGACATGCCGGTCGGGGTCGACTATGCCGAAACCGCCATGTTCTTCGCCCTGCAGGAGGCCGGGATCCGGGTGGTCGACGGCCAGCAGATCATGCTGTCGGCGCGCGAGATCAAGAACGTGGACGAGATCCAGTTGCTGACCCAGGCGGCCTCCATGGTCGACGGCGTCTATCACATGATCTACGAGGAGCTGAAGCCCGGTATCCGCGAGAACGACATCGTCGCGATGGCGAACAAGATGCTCTACGAGATGGGGTCCGACGATGTGGAGGCGATCAACGCCATTTCCGGCGAGCGCTGCAACCCGCATCCGCACAACTTCACGGACCGCTATTTCCGGCCCGGCGATCAGGCCTTCTTCGATATCCTGCAGTCCTACCAGGGCTACCGCACCTGCTACTACCGGACGTTCAACATCGGCCGGGCGACCCCGGAGCAGACGGATGCCTACGTGCGCTGCCGCGAGTGGCTGGACGCGTCGATCGAGCGGATCAAGCCGGGCGTGACCACGGACCGGGTGGCGGAAGTCTGGCCGACCGCGGAAAGCCTCGGCTTCCCCAACGAACTGGCGGCCTTCGGGTTGCAGTTCGGTCACGGACTGGGCCTGGCGCTGCACGAACGGCCGATCATCAGCCGCGCGGTGAGCCTGGACAACCCCATGGAAATCAAGACCGGCATGGTGTTCGCGCTGGAGACCTACTGTCCGGCGGCCGACGGCTATTCCGCGGCCCGGATCGAGGAGGAGGTTGTGGTCACCGACACCGGCTGCGAGGTGATCTCGCTGTTCCCGGCCGAGCACCTGCCGATCGCCAACCGCTACTGACTTTTCTTGGATCTGATGTCTGCTAGACCCGGCCGCCGCTTGCGGGGCCGGGTCCGTTCCCGGGAGTGACACATGGCCGTGAAAGCCGCCACCAAACCGAAGACGGCGAAGCCGAAAGCCAACGCGGACGCCTACCTGCGGATGTACCGCCAGATGGTGCGGATCCGCACGTTCGAGGACAACGCCAACCAGCTTTACCTCTCGGCGAAGATGCCGGGGCTGACCCATATGTATTCCGGTCAGGAGGCCGTCGCGGTCGGCATCTGCGAGGCGCTGGAGGATACCGACTTTATCACCTCCACCCACCGCGGCCACGGCCACTGCGTCGCCAAGGGCGCGGAGTTCAAGGAGATGTTCTGCGAGCTGCTGGGCAAGGAGGAGGGCTATTGCCGTGGCAAGGGCGGATCGATGCACATCGCCGACCAGAGCCACGGGAATCTCGGCGCCAATGCCATTGTCGGCGGGTCGACCGGCATCGCCACCGGGGCGGCGCTGTCGGCCAAATACCTGAAGACCGGTTCGGTCGCGGTGTGCTTCTTCGGCGACGGCGCGACCGCGCAGGGATTGCTCTACGAGGCGATGAACATGGCCTCGCTCTGGAAGCTGCCCGTGATTTATGCCTGTGAGAACAACGGCTATTCGGAATACACGAAAACCGACGAGATTGCTGCCGGCTCCCTGACGGAGCGGGCGAAGGCCTTCGGTATCGAGGCATTCAAGGTGGACGGCCAGGATGTGCTGGCGGTCAACGACCTCGCCCAGCGTCTGGTCGCCCGAGCCCGCAAGGGTGAAGGGCCGTTCTTCGTGGAGCTTGAGACCTACCGCTATCACGGCCACCACGTGGGCGACATCAACCGCACCTACTACCGCTCCAAGGCCGAAGAGGAGGAGTGGAAGGCCAAGCGCGACCCGATCGCCAACTTCGGCACGTGGCTGAAGGGCCAGAAGATCGTCACGGCCGAGGAACTGGCGGCGATCGACGCCGGCGTGAAAGCCGATGCGGAGGCCGCGGTGAAATATGCGCTGGATGCGAAATACCCGGATGTGTCCGAGGTCACCATGCATGTCTATTCGGAGGCCTCATGATGCGCGAAATCACCCTTTCCCAGGCGGTCAACGAGGCGATCGCGGAAGAAATGCGCCTGGATCCGAAGATCTTCCTGATCGGCGAGGATGTCGCGGAGGCCGGCACGCCGTTCAAGGTGCTCTCCGGGCTGGTGGAGGAATTCGGGACGGAGCGGATCATCGACACACCGATTTCCGAGCCGGGCTTCATGGGTATGGCGGTCGGCGCGGCCATGACCGGTTCGCGGCCGATCGTCGACCTGATGTTCGGCGACTTTCTGTTCCTGGTGATGGATCAGCTCTGCAACCAGGCGGCCAAGACCCATTACATGTCCGGCGGCAAACTCAAGGTGCCGCTGGTGCTGCGGACCAATCTGGGCGCCACCCGGCGCTCGGCTGCCCAGCATTCCCAATCCCTTCATGCCCTCGTGGCGCATATTCCGGGATTGAAGGTGGCGCTGCCGTCGTCGGCCTATGAGGCCAAGGGACTGCTGAAGACGGCGATCCGGGACGACAATCCGGTGGTCATCTTCGAAGACAAGCTGATGTACAACGACAAGGCGCCGGTGCCGGAGGATGATTATCTTCTGCCCTTCGGCCAGGCGGCCGTCCTGCGCGAGGGCAGGGACGTGACGCTGGTGGCGACCTCATCCATGGTCCAGGTCTGCCTGAAGGCGGCCGACCTTCTCGCGGCGGAAGGCATCTCGGCCGAGGTCATCGATCCGCGCACCATCGTTCCGCTCGACGAGGACACGATCGTCGGGTCTGCGAAGAAGACCAGCCGGGCGATCGTGGTCGACGAGGGGCACCAGAATTTCGGTATCACCGCCGAGATCGCCTCGCGGATTTCCGACAAGGCGTTCTACCATCTGGATGCGCCGGTTCAGCGGATCGGCGCCATGGACGTGCCGGTGCCGTTCTCACCGGCTCTGGAGGACCTGACCGTGCCGACGCCGGACAAGGTGGCGGACCGGGCGCGGATGCTTTGCAAGGGGGAAATCTGACCATGGCCCATGACGTGATCATGCCCGCCCTCGGCATGGCTCAGGAAACCGGGCTGATCCTGGCCTGGCGCAAGAAGCCCGGCGAGGCGGTCAAGACCGGCGACGTGCTGATGGAAGTGGAGACCGACAAGGCGGCCATGGAGGTGGAGGCCCTGGCGGACGGATACCTGACCGAGGTCCGGGCGGGCGAGGGCGAAGAGGTTCCGGTCGGGGAGGTGATCGCGGTGATCTCCGAAACCGCCGGCGACGTCAAAGCCGCGCCAGAAGCAAAACAGGAAGCGCCGAAACCGGATGCGCCGAAGCAGGAACCCGCCCCGGCGACCGCCGCGCCCGCGGCAAAGCCGGCTCCGGCGGTTGCTCCGGAACCCGTGTCGGACCAGCCTGTCAACGGCCCTGTCAACGGCCCTGTCAACGGCCCCGTCAACGGCAAGGTGCTCGCGTCTCCGAAGGCCAAGCGGCTGGCGGCGGAGCGGGGGCTCGATCTCGGACGGCTGGCAAAAGCCGGTCATCCGCAGCCTTACCGGGTTTCCGACCTGGAAACCCTGGCTGCCTTGCCCGCGGAGACGGCGGCTCTCGAGCGGATCGTGGCGCGCGCCCGGATCGAGGCGGACGCCTTCGATCGCTTCTGCGGCTGGCAGGCACCCGAAACAGGGGCGGATGCCGGTGCGGTGCTCGCCTGTTTCGCCGCCGGCAGCCTGCGGGCGGTTACCGATGAAGCCGACATCGTGGTGCAGGTAAGGGCCCCGCGCAAACAACCGAAGACCTATGCCAATCCGGACTGGCGCGGCCTTGCGCGGCTCGGCCCGGAAGACGAACCGGGTGGTGCCGACCTGATCGTTTATGACCTCACCGGAACCCGGCTCACCGATGCGGAACTGGCGGCCGGTGCCACACCGGCCTTGACCGTTGCCCGCGCAGGCAGCAGGCTGGTCGTTTCCCTGGCGGCATCCCCGGACCGGCTTGACGACGATGCCCTGATTGCCTGCCTCGACGCTTTCGCGGGCAGGCTGGAAGAGCCGCTGAGACACCTGTTGTAGTTTGGCAGTTACTCTAATGACCAAGGACACGTTCCGATGAACAAGCCCGCTTTGAATATCGATGCGCAGCAGTTTCTGTCCGATCTTTACATCGATGGCGATTGGCGCGCAGGGGCCGGCGGGGAACGTTTCGACGTTCTCAACCCGGCAACAGAAGAGGTATTGACGTCCGTTGCCTCCGCGGAAATCGCGGATGCGGATGCCGCGCTCGATGCGGCGGAGGCCGCCTTTGCCGACTGGGCCGCGCGCAAACCGCGCGAACGGTCGGAAATCCTGCGCAAATGCTTCGAGCTGATGACAGCAAGGCTCGATGACTTCGCCAGGCTGATCACCCTGGAAAACGGCAAGGCGGGGGTCGATGCCCGGGGCGAGGCCGCCTATTCGGCGGAGTTCTTCCGCTGGTTCGCCGAGGAAGCAGTGCGTGCGGACGGGCTGATCACCCACGCGCCCGCCTCCGGTGCGCGTATCATCGTCCAGCACAAGCCGGCCGGCATTGCCGTGCTGGTGACGCCCTGGAACTATCCGGCCGCCATGGGGACCCGCAAGATCGCGCCGGCGCTTGCCGCCGGCTGCCCGGTGATCATCAAGCCGGCCTCCGAAACGCCGCTCACCATGCTGGCGCTGATGCCGCTTCTGGAAGAGGCCGGTGTGCCGAAGGGGCTCGTCAACGTGCTGCCGTCGAAAAAGACCGGCGCTCTGGTCGACCACATGCTGCACGATCCGCGCGTGCGCGTCGTGTCCTTTACCGGGTCCACCCAGGTCGGGCGCAAGCTCCTGCATTCGGCCGCGGACAACGTGCTGAAACCGGCGATGGAGCTCGGCGGCAACGCGCCGCTGCTCGTGTTCGAGGATGCCGATATCGATCTGGCCGTCGAAGGGGCGATGCTGGCCAAGATGCGCAACCTGGGCGAGGCCTGCACGGCGGCGAACCGGATCTACGTCCACGAGGCGGTCGCCGACATCTTCGCGGAAAAATTCACCGCCGCGATGGCCGGGCTGAAGATGGGCGACGGGCTTGATCCGTCCGTCGATGTCGGACCGCTGGTCAATGCGGATACGCGCGACAAGGTCGCCGCTTTCGTCGACGACGCGGTTCAAAAAGGCGCGAAGGTTCTGCTCGGCGGGTCCGCTCCCGGCGGCAAGGGCTTCTTCTATCCGCCGACCGTGATGACCAACGTTCCCGAAACCGCCGACTGCGTCCATGACGAGATCTTCGGGCCGGTTGCGGCTATCCAGACCTTCACAGACCAGGAGGACGTCATCCGCCGCGCCAATGACACGGAGTACGGCCTGGTCGCCTATGTCTTCAGCGAAGACATGAAGCGGGCGCTCCAGGTGTGCGAGCGGCTCGACTACGGCATGGTCGGCCTCAACCGGGGCCTGGTTTCCGATCCGGCGGCGCCCTTCGGCGGCACCAAGCAGTCCGGCCTCGGCCGGGAAGGCGGCCACGAGGGCATGCTGGAGTTCATGGAAACCCAGTATATCTCCGCAAGCTGGTAAGGAGCCGTTCTTGAACAAGGTCATCGCCAGCCCGTCGGTTCGCGCTCTCGCCGCGCGCAAGGGTATCGACCTGGAGGATCTCGGCCGGTCGCTCGGCCGGGAAACGCTGGCGCGTGAGGATGTGGAAGGCGCAAGCGGTGGCGGGGCGCTGGTCCCTCCGGCGGCGTCCGCAATGACAGAGGCTTCGGGTTACTGGGACGTCGATCATTCCCAATACGGCCCGGTGCGCGAAGAGCCGATGTCGCGCTTTGCGCAAACGGCGGCAAAGAACCTGGCAGCGGCGAATGCCCTGATCCCCCAGGTGACGCATCATGACGAGGCAGACGTCGGCGCGATCGAGGACTTCCGGCAAACCCTGAAGGAAGAGGCGTTAGAGGCCGGCGTGAAGATCACCGCGCTCGCCTTCCACGTGAAGGCACTGGCGCATTGCCTGCGCGCGTTCGAAACCTTCAACGCCTCGCTCAGCGCCGACGGCAGGACGCTCATCCTCAAGGACTATGTCCACATCGGCATTGCGGTCGACACCGCCTATGGCCTGACCGTGCCGGTGGTCCGCGATGCGGACCGGAAAGGCCTGTTCGCCATTGCCCGGGACATTGCCGACCTTGCCGCAAAGGCCCAGGCGCGCAAGCTGCCGCCCGATGCCTTCGGAGGCGCCTCCATGTCGATCTCCAATCTCGGTGCCATCGGCGGTATCGGCTTTACTCCGATCGTCAATCCGCCGGAGGTCGCCATTCTCGGCATCACGAAATCCAGGATACAGCCGGTCTGGGATGGCGATGCCTTCCAGCCCAGGCCCATGGTGCCGCTCGACCTGTCCTATGATCACCGCGTCATCAACGGGGCCGACGCCGCAAGGTTCCTGGCCACATATGCAAGACTGATCGGCGAGCCGCAAAGGCTGATGCTCTAGCCGGACTTCAACAGAAATAGGGTCGCCGGGAGGAATATGGGTGACTGAGACAAACGTCACGTTCCGCGTGAACGGGGAGGCGAGGACGGTCCGGACCGCGACCGACATCCCGCTTCTCTATGCATTGCGGGAGGAACTGGGCCTCAAGGGGACAAGGTTCGGCTGCGGCGATGCCGCCTGCGGCGCCTGCACCGTCGTGGTGGATGGCGTTGCCGTGACCTCCTGCGATCTGCCGGTTTCGGCGGTTGCCGGCAAGACGGTGGAAACCGTCGAAAGCCTCGACACCGATCCGCCGCATCCGCTGGTCGCGGCGGCGATAGACCAGCAGGCGGCCCAGTGCGGCTATTGCCTTCCCGGAATTCTCATGGCCGCCAAGGCCCTGCTTGAGCGGAACAAACGGCCGGACCGGGCGGAGATCATCGGTGCGCTCGACGGCAACCTTTGCCGCTGCGGCACCCATACCCGCATTCTGCATGCGGTGGCGCAGGCCGCCGAAAGGATGGCGGAGGGATCGGAATGAGCGCTCCCAAACCACCGATGCCGCTGAAGGCGGCACCGCTTGTCAGCGACTGGATCCGGGTCTCGCCTGACGGAAGGATAACGATCCTGTCCGGACGGGTGGAACTCGGACAGGGGAACGCAAGCGCGATCCGGCAGATGGCCGCCGATGCGCTCGGCTGCGCGCCCGAAACGCTTCACCTTGAAACGGGGCATACGGGGCTGACGCCGGACGAAGGATTTACCGCCGGAAGCATGTCGGTCTCCGGCGGCGGGCTTGCCGTCAGGTGGGCGGCATCGGCGTTGCGGGCCCTCGTGCTGACAGCGGCCGCGGACCGGTTGGGCTGTGACCCTGCGGACCTTCAGCTGGCCGACGGCGCGGTGCTCAAGGACGGCGGGCCGGCGGACCTTGATTTCAAGGTCCTCGTCCGGGCGATCGACCTCGATCAGGCGGTTGCCGATTGGGCCGCTCCGCATTCTCCCGGCACCGGAACGCGGGGCACCGGCACAGTCCGCTTCGATCTGAAGGAACGGCTGACAGGGGCGCCCTTCGTGCATGATCTGGAACGGCCGGGCATGCTTTACGGCAAGCCGCTGCATCCGCCGACCATGACGTCTGAGCTTCGGGATCTCGATCTTGAAGGCCTGAAAGCGCGGCCCGGTGTGGTGGCCGTGGTCCGGGACGGCGGTTTTGTCGGCATTGTCACCGAAACCGAGGTCGAAGCCGTCGCGGCGGCCCGGTGGGCGCGAGCCCGGGCCAGATGGGTCGATCAGGCCCAGGCGCCGAACGACGCCGTCCAGGCCATCGCCGCATCGACGGAACCCGTCGAAACCGTGGTGCGGACCGGCAAATTGGACGACGACAGCGGGCGCCTGTTCGAGACCACCGTGTCGCGGCCTTATCTGCATCACGGCTCGATCGGACCTTCGGCAGCGGTGGCCGAGTGGCAGGGAGATGACCTGTCGGTCTGGTGCCACAGCCAGGGCGTCTATCAGTTGAGGTCGGCCCTCGCCATGGTGTTCCGGAAGCCGGAGGAGGGGATCACCGTGATCCATCGCCCCGGCTCGGGATGCTACGGCCATAACGGCGCTGACGATGTCGCCCTCGACGCGGCGCTGATGGCGCGCGCCGTGCCCGGACGGCCGGTCAAGGTGGTCTGGAGCCGGAGGGACGAATTCCAGGCCGCGCCAATGGGGCCCGGCATGGTGACCCGTTGCGCGGCTTCGGTCGACGATGACGGCAGGATCGTCTCCATGCGGCTTGAGGTCAATTCGGCGCCCCATGCCAATCGTCCCGGCGTCAACGGCACGCCGAACCTGCGGGCCGCCGCCTATCTCGAAAATCCGATGCCGCCTGCCCCTTCAACGGATATTCCGGTGGCGCGCGGCGGCGGCGCCGACCGCAATGCGGTCCCGCTTTATGCGATCCCCAATCTGGAAATCTCCAAACGCATCGTTCACGCGCTGCCCTACCGGTCGTCGTCGCTGCGCGGTCTCGGCGCGTACACCAACATCTACGCCATCGAGACGCTGATGGACGAAATTGCCGCCGGGCTGGGCACGGACCCTTTCGTCTTCCGCCTGGCCAACCTGCAGGACGAACGGGCAAAGGCCGTGATAGAGGCCGTCGACGATGCGGCCGGCTCCTGGCGGCAGGAAACGCCCGGCCAAGGGGTCGGCTGGGGCCTCGGTTTCGCACGCTACAAGAACACGGCCGGATACTGCGCCGTCATGGCGCGGGTCGAGGTGGACCAGGAAATCCGCGTCACCGACGTTCATGCCGCCGCCGACATCGGCGAGATCATCAGCCGCGATGGCGCGCTCAACCAGATCGAGGGCGGGATCCTCCAGTCCATGAGCTGGACCCTGAAGGAAGCAGCCCCGCTTGAAGGCAGCCGCGTCGCTGCGGAAAGCTGGCTCGACTATCCGATCCTGAAATTTTCCGAAGTTCCGGAACTCTCGGTCCGGCTTCTGGAGCGGCCGGACGAGCCGCCGCTTGGGTGCGGCGAGATTTCGCAAGGGCCGACCGCCGCCGCCCTGGGCAACGCGCTTCGCGCCGCCCTCGGCGTCACCGTCCGTGACCTGCCCCTGACCCGGGACCGGGTGATGCAGGCGCTTTACTGAGTTTCGGCGCCACCTTTCATTCAAGGCAGATGCGGGCGGGGCCCGCTCGCGCCTGTCTGGGGAAACTTTCTCCGGTGCCCGCCGAATCCGACTAATCTCGGTTTCCAGCCGGTCGGCACGATGATCGGGTGTTTGTTTCCAAATCAGGGGGAAGACGAATGGATCAGGAACTTTTCAAGAAGGGGCTGGAGAAACGCAAGGCCACCCTCGGCTCGGAGTATGTCGACAAGGCCTTTGAAAACGCAGGCGACTTCAATGGACCGTTTCAGGAGGCCATGACGGCCTGGTGCTGGGGATTCGGCTGGGGCGACGAGACGATCGATGCCAAGACCCGCTCGATGATGAACCTTGCCATGATCGGCGCACTCGGAAAGATGCATGAATGGGAAATCCATTGCCGCGGCGCGCTCAACAACGGCGTCTCGAAAGAGGAAATCCGGTCGATTGTCCACGTCGTCGGCATTTATTGCGGCGTGCCGCAAGCCATGGAGTGCTTCCGCGTGGCGCGTAAGGTGCTTGAGGAAAACGGCCAGCTTTAGGCACGACCGGCTTTCGCAGGTCTGTTCGTGCCGAGCACCAAAGGCACTTGCCTTGAAGGGGCACTTGATGCGTTCGCATCGCAACCTACTTGCGTCTTGTATCGCTTGCGGCTACCGAAGCAGGCGATTCAAAGGTCTTCACAACGCACAAGCCGGAATTCATGATCGTCGACAGCCATTGCCACCTTGATTTTCCCGATTTCGACGGCGAACGGGATGACCTGATCGCCCGGGCTCACGAGGCGGGCGTCGACCTGATGGTCACGATCTGCACGCGGATCCGGAAATTCGACCAGGTCCGGGCGGTCGCGGAACACTACGGCAACGTCTTTTGCTCGGTCGGAACCCATCCCCACAATGCGGGCGAGGAACGGGGCATTCCGGCCGAGGACATCATTGCGCTGACCGATCATCCGAAAGTGGTTGCCATCGGCGAAGCCGGCCTGGACTATTTCTACGACAAGGCGCCGCGCGAGGCCCAGGCCGAGGGGCTCCGGATCCATATAGACGCGGCGCGCAGGACCGGTCTGCCTTTGGTCATTCATTCGCGCGATGCCGACGAGGACATGGCGGCGATCCTGCGCGAGGAAATGGGGAAGGGGGCCTTCCCCGCCCTTCTGCACTGCTTCTCGTCGGGACGGGATCTGGCGCTGACCGGGATCGAACTCGGGCTTTACGTGTCCTTTTCCGGGATTCTGACCTTCAAGCGGTCCGAAGAGCTGCGGGAAATCGCACGGGAATTGCCGGCCGACCGCTTGCTTGTGGAAACGGACGCGCCTTACCTGGCGCCGCAGCCCAAAAGAGGCAAGCGCAACGAGCCTGCCTATACGGCCATGACCGCAGCGGTCCTTGCCGAAACCCGGGGTGTGTCTTTCGAAGACATGGCCGAGCAGACGACGGAGAATTTCTTCCGGCTGTTTTCGAAGGTGCCGAAGCCGGCGGAAATGCGGGTGCGTGCCGGATGAGTGGGGAACTGACCGTCACCATTCTCGGCTGCGGATCGTCCGGCGGCGTGCCGCGGATCGGCAACGACTGGGGGGCATGCGATCCGGCGGAGCCGAAAAACCGGCGCAGGCGCTGTTCCATTCTGGTCGAGCGGGTTGGCGAAAACGGCAAGACCTCGGTTCTGGTGGATACGGGCCCCGATCTGCGGCAGCAGCTTCTGGACGCCGAGGTGACGCACCTCGATGCGGTGCTCTACACCCACCCGCATGCGGATCATCTTCACGGCATCGACGATCTGCGCGCGCTGACCATCCTGCACCGCCGGCGCATCCCGGTCTACATGGACGCCCACACCTTTCAGCGGGCGCTCGGCGCTTTCGATTATTGTTTCCGCACGCCGCACGGATCGTCCTATCCGCCGATCCTGGACCGGCACGAACTGGTCGCTCAAGAGGAATGCGTGATCGAGGGGGCGGGCGGGCCGATACGGTTTCTGCCCCTGGAAGTCGAGCACGGGGAAATCAAGTCGCTCGGCCTGAGGTTCGGGGGGATCGCCTATCTGCCCGATGTTTCGGATATTATGGAAAAGTCGCATGCGGGCTTTTCCGGTCTGGATGTCTTTATCGTGGATTCCCTGCGCCGCACACCGCATCCGAGCCATTTCTCGCTGGAGGACGCCCTGGCGTGGATCGAGTATCTGAAGCCGAAGAAAGCCGTCCTGACGAACCTGCACAATGACATGGATTATGCCACCTTGTGCGGGGAACTGCCGGGTCATGTGGTCCCGGCCTATGACGGCATGCGGATTGCGGCCAAGGCCTGAGTTTCCTCAGGGACGCGGTCACTGGCGAATCCGGTCCTGCCCCGCTAGGCTGCCCGGATGGCGGCGAAGGATGATCCAGACGACGAAAGTGACGGCCGAAGCGGCCGGCGGGATCGTGCCGCGCAGAGAAAATACCGGCTGCCCACCGAAGAGCGTCTGACCCGGGCAGCGATCCACTATCTCGACCGTTATGCGTCTTCTCTTGAAAACCTGCGCAAGGTCCTGAGCCGCAAGGTCAGGCGTGCGGCGATCGCCAACGGCAGGCCGCCGGAGGAATTCAGCGACATTGTCGACCGGGTCGTGGAGAAATGCCGGCGCGCCGGTATGGTCGACGACAAGACTTACGCGGAAACGAAACTGGCCGGGCTGCGCCGGCGTGGCCGCTCGAAACGTCAGATCGAAGCGACGCTCGCCTCCAAGGGGGTCGATCGCGATGTGATCGCGCGCGTTGTCGACCGGGACGGTACATCCGATCTGGAAGCCGCGCGAACCTACGCGCGCCGGCGGCGGCTCGGGCCATGGCGGACCCGTGGCTCGCACGAGGAACGCCGTGAGAAGGATATGGCGGCCCTGTGCCGGGCCGGGTATTCGTACGACATCGCGCGGAAGGTGATCGATGCTGCGGACGACGGGGAGGCGACGTCCGCAGCCGATTGAGGTCTCAGGGTCCTAAGCTGCCTGGCTGGACTTGTCCACTTGCGGCGATCGGATGCCCTTCAGCGCGCCTGCCCATTTGTCCAGTTCGGAAAGCATGTCGGCTGCGCCTTTTTCGTGCAGCTCATTGGCGTTGAAGCCGTTTTCGTCCAGGAATTCGCCGTATCCGGGGATGGTCACGGCCTCCGGAATCGGAACGAGCTTCAAGGCGGTCATCATGGGCTTGAGCGACTGGACACCGCGCAACCCGCCGGAAACGCCGCCATAGGAGACGAAGCCGGCCGGCTTGTAGTTCCATTCCTTTACCAGATAGGTCAGCGCGTTGATCAGGGAGGCCGGCGCCGTGTGATCATATTCCGGGGTCACGAACACAAAGGCATCCGCCCTGTCGACCGCTTCGCTCCAGCGTCTGGTGTGCTCATGTTCATAGGTCTGCATCACCGGATGGTGCGGCTCGTCGAACAAGGGCAGATCGAATTCGGAAAGATCTGCAACATCTATCTCGAAGGCGCTGTTATTGCGCGCATATTCGGCAAACCAGCGCCCGATTAAGGGACCTTTTCGTCCCGGGCGTGTGCTGGCCAGGATGACTTGCAGACGGTGCGGCATGGCTTTTCACTCCTTTTGGTATAAAATTGATACTTAGGAACGAATAAGTACTGGAATGCTGCAATGCAAGAAGGCACACATCTGGGTCCTGGGCACATCCATGTGACCGGCGGCTGCAAGCGGATCACGCCGATTCTGGCCCGGATCGGCGACAAATGGACATTGTTGATCGTCTGCATTCTCGCCAACGGACCGATGCGATTCAGCGAGCTGAAACGCCGCACCGACGGAATTTCACAGCGGATGCTGACGTTCTCGCTGCGCGGCCTGGAACGCAACGGGCTGGTGTCACGGACGGTTTATCCTTCGGTGCCGCCGCATGTGGAGTACGAACTGACGGAGCTCGGCCGGTCGCTGCTCGAACCGATCCGCCATCTGATGACCTGGGTCGGCGAGAACGTCGATTGCGTCGAGGCGGCCCAGCAGCAGTATGATGCGCGGAACGGCGATTGACGCTGCGATGTTCGGGGAGCCGGCCGGATGGACGTGCGGTATCCCGCGGAAACAGGGGCTAAACTGCATATCTAAATAAGTTCCATAATATATATTATGCGAAATTGATTGGTGGAAATGAGGACGTTCCCTGCTTGGCGATGGACGCCGTAAATTCGGCGGTATAACGTTCGGGTTCCAAAGGATTTTCGTCGGAACGCAGTCTTTCATGGCTTCCAGGAAGCAAACCGCCAAACGGATCAATCTCGCCCTTCAAGGCGGCGGCGCCCATGGGGCGTTTACCTGGGGCGTTCTGGACTGGATGCTTCAGGATGAGCGTTTCATCATCGATGGCATTTCCGGGACGTCTGCCGGTGCCATGAACGCTGTGGTTCTGGCAGCCGGTATGGAAGCCGGCGGCGAAGACGGCGCCCGCGCCTATCTGGAAACCTTCTGGCGTGAGGTCAGCCGGCAATCCTTCTTAAGCCCGATTAAGCGATCGCCGATCGACATCGCCCTTGGCCAGTGGAGCCTCGATTTCTCGCCGAGCTATCTGGCCTTCGATTTGATGTCGCGTTTTGCCTCGCCCTACGAATTCAATCCGCTGAACATCAATCCGCTGCGGGACGTGGTTGCCAAGGTCGTCGACTTCGACCGGGTCCACAATTGTTCGGCGCTGAAACTGTTCGTCGCGGCCACGAATGTGCATACCGGCAAGATCCGCGTGTTTCGCGAGAAAGACGTCACCCTGGACGCGGTCATGGCCTCGGCCTGCCTGCCGCACATGTTCCAGGCCGTGGAAATTGATGGAGAGCCCTATTGGGACGGTGGCTATATGGGGAATCCGCCTCTCTATCCGTTATTCTATCACACCAAGACGCCGGACGTTGTTCTCATCCAGATCAATCCGGTGCATCGGCGCGAGACACCGAAGACGGCACGCGAAATCCTGAACCGCCTGAATGAGATCACGTTCAACTCCACGCTCTTGCGGGAGCTGCGCGCGATCGACTTCGTCAGCCGGTTGATCGAGGACGGTAAACTGTCGCCTGACGAGTATATGAAAGTCCATCTCCATCGCATCACCGCGGACGAACTCAAGCCCTTGCAGGCGTCGTCCAAGGTCAATGCCGAATGGGCATTCCTGACGGAACTGAAGGAAATCGGCAGGAAAGCTGCCAAGGATTGGATGGACCGGCATTTTGACGATATCGGCGAACGCACGACCGCCGATCTTGCCGAGGAATATTCCTGAGATAATACAAATAATTACGGCACAAACTCAGGATTAGCCGCGCTGTTTTCCTATCTCGCGATAGAGCGCTTCCGGGCTGACCCCGATTTGACGGGCGATATGGATCCACTCACCTTTCGGCGGCAGACCGCCATGCCAGGCCTGCCAGGCTCTGAGCCGCTCTCTGACGGTTTTCAGGGACAGGATCTCATTCTGTAGCCGCATGAGCTGGACTTTTCGGGCCAGCCGTGCTGCCCAGACCTCCGCGAACTCCGGGTTCTGCCGAAAGTGCGTCAGGAAGGCGTCTCTTGAAACACTCAGGACGGTCGCTTCTGTGTTGGCGATCCCGTCGCAGTGATAGTGGCCTGCAAACACAGAGGCTTCGGCGACGACTTCCCCAGGGCTCGCCCTTTGCAGGACAATCACATCCCCCGCCTTCTGGGGGCGGACCAGTTGAACTTCTCCCGCGACGACACGAAACAGACGCTGTACCGGATCTCCTCGATGAAACAGGTACTGCCCCGGCTCGAACTGTCGTTTCTGGCTCGCTAGGTCTTCGAAGAGATCTTTTTCGGTGAGTGACATGATCGCTATCATGTTGGATGCCGCTTTATTCTGGCAAGATCAAAAGACACAACAGACAACACCGGAGCACCTCAATGATCCGCTACGCCTTCGCCGCATCTCTGTTTCTTGCTCCGATCGCCGGCCATGCCGCGCAGATGGAGACCGGCGGCCATATGGGTCACGACCACCAGATGCAGCACAACGCAGGTAGCGCGATGCCTATGGCGGAAATGCCTCAGGAGCCAGGCCAGGGTGCGTTTGCCGCGATCCAGGAGGTTGTCGCCTTGCTCGTCGCCGATCCGGATACCGACTGGTCGAAGGTCGACATTCCCGCATTGCGCGCCCACCTGATCGACATGAACAACGTCACGCTCCATGCAAAAGTCGAGGCCGCGCCGGTCGAGAACGGGTATCGGTTCACGGTCACCGGAACGGGAGACGTCCGCGACTCCATCCTGCGCATGGTCACGGCCCATGCGGCGACCATGAACGGAGTTGCCGGGTTCACCTATGCTGCCGAGGACATGTCCGACGGTTCGATCATGACAGTGACCGTTGCCGATCCGGCCGATCTGCCGAAATTGCGGGCCCTCGGCTTTATCGGGGTTATGACGCTCGGGGCGCATCATCAGGCCCATCACCTCGCGATCGCGTCCGGCCAATCGCCGCATCACTAACAATGGCGCTGCCCGGCCGGCAGTGTTCCGTCAGGCTCAGTCGAGCCCGGCACCCCTGCCCCGCATCTTCTTGACCGCGCCCCGTTTCTTTTTCGACTCCAGCCGACGTTTCTTGGAGGCAAGCGTCGGCCTGGTCGCCTTGCGGGGTTTGGGCTTTTCAAAGGCCTTGCGCAAAAGTTCCAGCAGGCGGTTGAGCGCGTCCTCGCGGTTGCGCTCGCGGGTCCGGAACCGGTCTGCCTGCAGCACGATTTCGCCGCCCTGAGTCAGCCGGCTTCCCGCCAGTCCGGCGGCCCGCGCCTTGACGTCTTCCGGCAAGGTGGTGTTGCCGTCCAGATCGAAGCGCAGCTGAACCGCGGTCGAGACCTTGTTGACGTTCTGGCCGCCCGGCCCCGACGCCCGAATGAAATCCTCGTGCAGGTCATCTGCCAGGATCCAAAACCGCCCGGTGACCGGGATGTGCTGCTTCTGGCCGGGGTCCTGCTCGGGGCCGGTCATGACGTGGTCTGCTCCGGCAATTCAAGCCCGAGCCCGTTCAGGATCAGGCTGCAGACGGCGTTTTCCGCTTCGTTGAAAAACGCCGGGTCTTCCAGACCGGTTCCCGTCAGGGCGCGGATCTGGCTGTCGAAGTCGGCATAGTGCTGGGTTGTCGCCCAGATCGTGAAGATCAGATGGACCGGGGCGACCTTCCGGATCCTGCCGGCCTCGATCCAGTGTTCGATCACCTTTGATTTTTCGGTGACGAGATTTTTCAGGTCGTTTTCCAGAACGTCGCGGATCTGCGGCGCGCCCTGCATGACTTCATTTGCAAAAAGTCTCGATGCTTCAGGACGTTCCGCAGACATCTTCATCTTCTGCCTGATGTAGGCGGCAAGTTCGGTCGCCGGGTCGCCATCCGGGTCGAGGGTCCGCAGCGGTGCCAGCCAGACGTCGAGAATATACTCCAAGACTGCTTCGTAAACTTCTGATTTAGAAGAGAAATAATAAAGCAGGTTCGACTTGGACATTCCCGCGGCTGCGGAGATCTTGTCGATGGTGGCACCGGAATACCCGAAGCGGGAAAATTCCCCCAGGGCCGCCTCGATGATCCGGCTGCGATTCATTTCCTGGATGCGGCTGAGACGGACCGGCCGGTCGGATTTGCGTCGTTTGCTCATGCCCCTGGCCCCTTCGGGTGGATGCCGACCCCGGCAAGGATGATACCGACAACCGTCTTCTTCGCCGTTTCGAATTGCGCGTCGCTCAAGGGTTCTCCCGCATTCAGTGTTTCGATCTGGTGGTTGAAATCCGCGTAGTGCTGGGTCGTCGCCCAGATCATGTAGAGCAGCGTCCGAGGGTCCACCGGCGCCATCCGGCCTTCCGCGATCCAGCGCTCGATGACGGCGATCCGGCTTCCGGTCCATTCGTCCAGCGTGGTTTCCAGATAGTCCTGGATCACCGGCGCCTTGTGCAGGATTTCGTTGGCCCAGACCTTGGACCCCATCGGATGGCGGCGGGAAATGTCCATCTTGGCGTTGATGTAACTGGTCAGGGCCACTTCCGGATCGTCGCAATCGTCAAAGGTGTTGGCCGCATCGAGCCAGATCCGGAAAATGTTTTCCACCACCTGCCGGTAGAGCGATTCCTTCGTGGGAAAATAATAGTGCAGATTGGCTTTCGGGATCCCTGCCCTGTCCGCGATCTGTCCGGTGGTCGCCCCCTTGAAACCGTGCTCCGCGAACACGGCCTCGGCCGCCTCGAGAATGAGGCGCTCGTTTTCGGCACGGGCCGCGGTACGGCTGGTCTGTTTCTGCAAGGGCTTCACGTGATCACAAATTCATCATGCCGATTGAATTCTCATCTTGACCGATTGGTCAAGTCTTCTTAACGTTGATTTGACCGTTTGGTCAGGTTTGTATTTCTTCTCTTCCGTAGCAAAGGGGGGGCGGGAACGGCAAGACTGGCCGATTTGCGGACCGGAAACAACAAGCCGGAATAACCGGTTCATCGGGTGACCTCCAAAGGCACCCGGTCCAGAGACAAGCGTATCCTCGGAGCAGTGGCGACAAACTGTCCGGAGATGCAAAATCGGGAACGGCCCGGGTGGATTTCCCGCATGGCTGATGCGAACGTGCCTTTTGAACCGGTACGGTCGCAAGACGTGCCGGTGATTGATCCGGCGCCAATGGCGCGCCAGCAACGTCGCCGTCCGGGGACAACGGACGGCAAGGAGGACACATGTCGAATTCGGCATCCACCGCAGCCCCGGTATCGGGCACCAACAATCTCGAAGCCTTCTGGATGCCGTTCACGGCAAACCGGCAGTTCAAGAAGAACCCGCGCATGTTCGTCGGGGCAAAGGACATGCACTACACCACCGGCGACGGCCGGCAGGTGCTGGACGGAACGGCTGGCCTGTGGTGCTGCAATGCGGGCCATGGCCGGCCGAAGATTGTGGAAGCGGTCCAGAACCAGGTGGCGGAGCTGGACTACGCACCGGCGTTCCAGATGGGGCATCCGAAAGCCTTCGAACTGGCCGCCCGGCTGGCGGCCCTGATGCCGGCCCCGCTCGACCATGTTTTCTTCACCAATTCCGGTTCGGAAAGCGTCGATACCGCACTGAAGATCGCGCTGGCCTACCAGCGCGCCATCGGCCAGGGAACCCGGACCCGGCTGATCGGCCGCGAGCGCGGCTATCACGGGGTCGGCTTCGGCGGCATTTCCGTCGGCGGTATCGTCGCCAACCGGCGCACCTTCGGCACCATGCTGACCGGCGTCGACCACCTGCCCCATACCCATGACCTCTCCCGCAATGCCTTCACCCGCGGGGAGCCGGACCATGGCGCGGAATATGCCGAGGACCTGATCCGCATCATCCAGCTCCACGATCCCTCGACCATCGCCGCCGTCATCGTCGAGCCGGTCGCCGGCTCCACCGGCGTGCTGATCCCGCCGAAGGGCTATCTGAAGCGCCTGCGCGAAATCTGCGACCAGCACGGTATCCTGCTGATCTTTGATGAGGTGATTACCGGCTTCGGCCGTCTCGGGTCCCCGTTCGCCACCGACTTCTTCGGTGTGACACCGGACCTGGTGACCACCGCCAAGGGCCTCACCTCCGGTGTGATCCCGATGGGCGCGGTATTCTGCACCTCCGACATCTATCAGGCGTTCATGACCGGGCCGGAACACATGATCGAGCTGTTTCACGGCTATACCTATTCGGCTCATCCGATCGCCTGCGCGGCAGCCCTTGCGACGCTCGACACCTATGAAGAGGAAGGCCTGCTGACCCGGGCGGCGGACCTGTCCCAATACTGGGAAGACGGCCTGCATGCGCTCAAGGACTGCCCGCATGTGATCGACATCCGCAACCTCGGCCTGATCGGCGCAATCGAGCTGGAACCGATTGCCGGCGAACCGACCAAGCGTGCCTTCTCAGCCTTCCTCAAGGCCTATGAGGACGGGCTGATCATCCGCACCACCGGCGACATCATCGCTCTGTCGCCGCCGCTGATCATTTCAAAGGAGCAGATCGACGAACTGTTCACGATCCTGCGCTCCGTCCTCAACGCCATCGACTGAACGGACAAGAAAGACAAGAAAATGGAACGCATCAACAACGCCATCGGCGGCAGGGAGGTTGCCTCCAACTCCGGACGCGTGGCTGCCGTCTATAACCCGGCAACCGGGGAACAGTCCGGGGAACTCGGTCTCTCCAGCGCGGCGGAAGTGGCGGAGGCCATTGCCGTTGCCAAGGCAGCGTTCCCCGAGTGGCGGGACACCCCGCCGCTCAAGCGCGCCCGCATGATGTTCCGCTTCAAGGAACTGCTGACGGCCAATGCGGACAGGATCGCCAGGGCGATCTCCAAGGAGCACGGCAAGACCCACGACGATGCGCTCGGCGAAGTGGCGCGCGGTATCGAGGTGGTGGAATACGCCTGCGGCATCCCGTCCCTGCTCAAGGGCGAATTCGCCCGCAACGTCGGGCCGGCCATCGACAGCTATTCCGACCGCCAGCCGCTCGGCGTGGTCGCCGGCATCACGCCGTTCAACTTCCCGGCCATGGTGCCGCTGTGGATGTATCCGATCTCGGTCGCCTGCGGGAACACCTTCATCCTGAAGCCGTCGGAACGGGATCCCTCCGCCGTGATGGTCGTCTACGAGCTGTTCCGGGCAGCGGGTTTCCCGGACGGTGTCCTAAACGTGGTCCACGGCGACAAGGAAGCCGTCGACGTGCTCCTGACCCATCCGGACGTGAAGGCCGTCTCCTTCGTCGGCTCCACGCCGATTGCCGAATACGTCTATTCGACCGGCACCGCCCACGGCAAACGGGTGCAGGCGCTCGGTGGCGCCAAGAACCACATGATCGTCATGCCGGACGCCGATATGGACCAGGCCGCAGACGCGCTGATGGGTGCGGGCTACGGCTCCGCGGGCGAGCGCTGCATGGCGGTTTCCGTCGCCGTGCCGATCGGCGAGAAGACCGCCGACAAGCTGGTTGAAAAACTGATCCCCCGGGTCCAGGCCCTGAAGATCGGCCCGGCGACCGACAGCGATGCGGAGATGGGGCCGGTCGTGACCGAACAGCACATGCGCAAGGTGCTCGGCTACATCGACCAGGGCGAAAAGGAAGGCGCAGAGCTTCTCGTCGACGGACGCGGCTTCTCCCTGCAGGGCTACGAGAACGGCTATTTCGTCGGCGGCACGCTGTTCGACCGCGTGACGAAGGACATGACCATCTACAAGGAGGAGATTTTCGGGCCGGTGCTGTCCGTCGTCCGGGCCTCCGGCTACGAGGAAGCCCTCTCCCTGATCAACGACCACGAATACGGCAACGGCACCGCGATCTTCACCCGCGACGGCGATGCCGCGCGTGCGTTTGCCGACCGGATCGAGGTCGGCATGGTCGGCATCAACGTGCCGATCCCGGTGCCGGTCGCCTACTTTTCCTTCGGCGGCTGGAAGCGGTCGCTGTTCGGCGATCATTCGATCTACGGGCCGGAAGGCGTGCGCTTCAACACGCGGCTGAAGACCGTGACCACCCGCTGGCCCGCCGGCATCAAGGAAGGCGCGGTCTACACCTTCCCGAGCATGGACTGACTTAACGAACTCAAGAACACACAGGGGAACGAAATCATGGCAGCTCCGGGCGAAAACCTGCGTATCAACGCCGACCGGCTGTGGGACAGCCTGATGGAAATGGCCAGGATCGGCCCGGGCGTGGCCGGCGGCAACAATCGTCAGACCCTCACGGACGCGGATTCGGAAGGCCGCAAGCTGTTCCAGAAATGGTGCGAGGACGCGGGGCTCACCATGGGCGTCGACACCATGGGCAACATGTTCATGACCCGGCCCGGAACCGATCCGGACGCCCTGCCCGTCTACATGGGGTCCCACCTGGACACCCAGCCCACCGGCGGCAAATACGACGGCGTGCTCGGCGTGCTCGGCGCCCTTGAGGCGGTCCGGTCCATGAACGACCTCGGCATCAAGACCAGGCATCCGATCGTGATCGCCAACTGGACCAACGAGGAAGGCACCCGCTTCGCGCCCGCCATGCTCGCCTCCGGGGTTTTTGCCGGGGTCCACACCCAGGACTGGGCCTATGAGCGGGAAGACGCGGAAGGCAAGACCTTCGGCGACGAACTGAAGCGCATCGGCTGGGTCGGCGACGAGGAGGTCGGCGCCCGCAAGGACAAGATGCACGCCATGTTCGAACTGCACATCGAGCAGGGCCCGATCCTGGAAGCCGAAGGCAAGGACATCGGCGTCGTCACCCACGGCCAGGGCCTGTCCTGGACCCAGGTGACGGTGACCGGCAAGGAAAGCCACACCGGTTCCACGCCGATGCCGATGCGCAAGAACGCCGGTCTCGCCATGGCGCGCATCCTGGAACTGGTCGACGAGATCGCCTGGTCGCACAAGCCGCACGCCGTGGGGGCCGCGGGCCATATCGACGTCTACCCGAACTCGCGCAACGTGATCCCGGGCAAGGCGGTCTTCACCGTCGACTTCCGCTCGCCGGACCTTGCCGTCATCCAGGACATGGAAAAGCGCCTCAAGGTGGGCGGGCAGAAGATCTGCGACGACATGGGCCTCGGCGTGGAGTTCGAAAAGGTCGGCGGCTTCGATCCGGTGACCTTCGACGAGGCTTGCGTCACGGCGGTCCGCAATGCCGCCGAACGCCTCGGCTATTCGCACCGGAACATCATTTCCGGCGCCGGCCACGACGCCTGCTGGATCAACAAGGTCGCCCCGACCGCCATGATCATGTGCCCCTGCGTCGACGGCCTCTCCCACAACGAGGCGGAAGAGATCACCAAGGACTGGGCCAAGGCCGGCGCCGACGTGCTGTTCCACGCGGTCGTCGAGACGGCGGAGATCGTGGAGTGAGCTGAAACACGGAAGCAGGCCCCGGATCAGGTCCGGGGCGGCGATCCGGAGAGAGCATTGACGAATCGCAGCCGTCCCGGCCTTGAGCCGGGACCAGGCCGGAAAGGGAAATGACCTACTACGTCTATATTCTCGCCAACAGACCGCATGGAGCAATCTATATCGGTTCTGCGCGGGATTTGCGTAACAGGGTTGAACAACACAGGGCAGGTATTCGCGGAAGCCACACCGGGAAATACAACATCAGGACACTCGTCTACTTCGAGGTGTTTGATGAGGTGATGGATGCGGTCGATCGGGAAAGGCGACTGAAGCGCTGGCGGCGCGAATGGAAAGAGGAACTGATTGGCAACGTCAATCCTGAGTGGCGCGACATCAGCGATCAGATACCTTTTTGAGGCCGGCGTCCGCGACAAGTCGGGATCGGCCCCGGATCAGGTCCGGGGCGGCGGAGTGAATAGGGGAACTGGCGCTGCCAATTAACCGCGCGCCGTCCCGGCCCTGCGCCGGGACCACGGCGGAATGAACGCAGAAGGCAAACAAAGGGGAACAGCAATGGCAACGAAGGTGATCAAGGGCGGAACGATTGTCACCGCCGACCTGACCTACACGGCGGATGTGAAGATCGAGGGCGGCCGGATCGTCGAGATCGGGCCGAACCTGTCCGGCGACGAGACGCTGGACGCGACCGGCTGTTACGTGATGCCGGGCGGCATCGATCCGCACACCCACCTGGAAATGCCCTTCATGGGCACCTATTCCTCCGACAACTTCGACAGCGGCACCCGTGCGGCCCTTGCCGGCGGCACCACCATGGTGGTCGATTTCGCCCTGCCGTCGCCCGAGCAGTCGCTCCTGGAAGCGCTGCAGATGTGGGACAACAAGTCGACGATGGCCCATTGCGACTATTCCTTCCACATGGCGATCACCTGGTGGGGCGAGCAGGTCTTCAACGAGATGGAGACCGTGGTCCGCGAGCGCGGCATCAACACCTTCAAGCACTTCATGGCCTACAAGGGCGCGCTGATGGTGAATGACGACGAGATGTATGCCTCGTTCTCCCGCTGCGCCGAACTCGGTGCCCTGCCGCTGGTCCATGCGGAAAACGGCGACGTGGTCGCCTCGCTGCAGCAGAAGCTGCTGGCGGACGGCAACAACGGGCCGGAGGCGCACGCCTATTCCCGTCCGCCTGAAGTGGAAGGCGAAGCCACCAACCGCGCCATCATGATCGCCGACATGGCCGGCGTGCCGGTCTATATCGTCCATACCTCGTCGGAACAGGCCCATGAGGCGATCCGCCGGGCCAGGCAGAACGGCATCCGTGCCTATGGCGAGCCGCTGATCCAGCACCTCACCCTGGATGACAGCGAATATAAACATGCTGACTGGGACCATGCGGCGCGCCGGGTGATGTCGCCGCCGTTCCGGGACAAGAAACACCAGGATTCGCTCTGGGCCGGTCTCCAGTCCGGCTCGCTGCAGGTGGTCGCGACCGACCATTGCGCCTTCACCACCGAGCAGAAGCGCTATGGCGTCGGGGATTTCACCAAGATCCCCAACGGCACCGGCGGCCTGGAAGACCGTCTGCCGATGCTGTGGACCTACGGGGTCGGCACCGGTCGGCTGACGCCGAACGAGTTCGTCGCGGTCACCTCGACCAACATCGCCAAGATCCTGAACGTCTACCCGAAAAAGGGTGCGGTCCTGGTCGGCGCCGATGCGGACCTGATCGTCTGGGATCCGGAAAAGGAAAAGACCATTTCCGCGTCCTCCCAGGAATCGGCGATCGACTACAACGTGTTCGAGGGCAAGAAGGTCAAGGGCCTGCCGCGCTACACCCTGACCCGCGGCCGGGTCGCCGTCGACGACGGCAAGGTGATCCCGCAGCAGGGCCACGGCGAGTTCGTCAAGCGCGAGCCGTTCCAGGCGGTCAACAAGGCATTGTCCACCTGGAAGGAACTGACCGCGCCGCGCAAGGTGGAACGGACCGGCATTCCGGCAAGCGGCGTCTGACGGCAACAAGACTGCCAGGGGCAGGCGTGATCTCATCTTGAGTGAGACCCCCACCCCAACCCCTCCCCTCAAGGGGGAGGGGCTGAACGGAGTACCGGGCTTGCGCTTCAAGTATGAAACGAAGCCTGACAGCGGGGAAAGCGTCTTTTAAGGACGAGAGTTGTCAGCTTGACGCCTGTCCCCCTCCCCCTTGTGGGGAGGGGTTAGGGG